>SWBY01009735.1_pt2 | contig 57796 bp, 49 predicted proteins | sample 4693071 | NCBI WGS metagenome assembly SWBY01 (sample SAMN10267273, study PRJNA491770) | bioreactor metagenome | isolation source: DHS bioreactor inoculated with marine methane seep sediment | place: Japan: Omine Ridge, Nankai Trough | collected 2006-05-06 | reverse complement strand
ATATCTTCATCTGCTTCCGCGATATCTTCATCTGCTTCGGCAATATCTTCATCCGCCTCAGGATATTCGTCTTCCACAGGGGCTTCCAGATCCTCTTCCGGAATATCTTCATCCTCAACGGCTTCTTCCAGTTCTTCTTCTTCCTCTTCTTCCTCTTCAAGGGGTTCACCCGTGATAAAAGAAAGCGTGACCTTCAAATTTTTAATGGCGTCCTTTTTTTCTTCAATATTCAATTTAAGGGTGTCAAGTCTGTCCTGTAATTCTTTCTGTTTCGGTTCAAAGTCATCTTCGGAAAATTCACCTGCGAAAAATCTCAACTGGAACTCTTCTGTTTCTTCTTCGCATCCCTCGGCTTCTTCCTGGAATTCAGCAATTTCATTTTGAAGGCTCTCGATTTCTGAATCGATTTTCTCTTTAAACGGATTCAACTGATCAAAGAGTACTGTGAGTTTTTCCTCATACTCACCTTTGACTTTTTCATAGATTTTGGGCCGGACCTTTTCCCTGTTGTTTTCAACCAGGTCTAGCCGCTCCTTCAGGGACGAAATTTCACCCTGAAGTTTTTCCACTTCGGGCATGAATTCGGGCTGTTGGATATTATTCTCGCTCATTATACGCTCCTTAGAGAAGAAGTTGCGGTGACAGGACACCTTTCCTATGCTACATAATAACCATAAATTCCCTATGATTGTCAAGCCGATCAGTGGATTTGATCTCTGACAAATATATCACTGTAAAACCGGCAGATACTATTTAAATATCGGCATTACGCAGGAATTCAGCGGCTTCTTCCGGTGGTGTGGGATTGATGTGAAACCCGGTTCCCCACTCAAACCCGGCCACCCGGGTAAGAATGGGTATGAGTTCAATATGCCAGTGGTACGATTCGGGAAAAGGATGACGGAATGGTGCAGAATGAATCAGGTAGTTATACGGCGGATCACCCAGAACGGCATTTAATCGTTTCATCACAGAGGAGATCAGTTCAGCCAGTGGCTGATAAGCAGGTGTTTTCTCAAAATGGCACTGATGGTCACGGGGCAGAATCCATGTTTCAAATGGAAATCGCGGTGCATAGGGTGCCAGGGCGACAAAATCACCATTGGATTCTATAATCCGGATACCGTCTTCCAGTTCCTGCTCCAGAATATCACAAAACACGCATCGCTCTTTGTACTCATAATATGCGTTTGCCCCTGCCAACTCCTCTGAAACACGTTTTGGGACGATGGGCATGGCAATGAGCTGGGAATGCGGGTGGGACAGTGAGGCTCCGGCTGTGACACCATGGTTCTTGAAGACCATGATATACTTCAATCGCTGATCCTTCTCCAGATCCAGAATCCGTTCCCGGTACGTTTCGAATATCTGTCGGATTTCACCAATCGGCATGGTCGCCAGATCAGCATTGTGATCCGGTGTCTCAATGATGACTTCATGTGCACCGATACCACTCATCTTATCGAAAATACCATCTGCCCGACGCCGGATCCGGCCTTCGATTTCAAGTGCCGGAAACTTGTTGGGCACGACCCGGAGACGCCATGACGACGGATCATCGGTGGTGTCGTTTAACACAAGTATCGGATCCGGTGTAAAAGTTTCATTTCCGGGACAGAATGGGCAGAAGGACCCCTGAGATGGTACTGTGTGAATCTCCTGGTCAATGGGTCGCTGCCGTCGCTCAGTGGATATAATTACCCACCGGCCGATAACAGGATCTTTACGGAATTCCAGCATTTCTATTATCCTGAATAATGATTCTTATTATGACAGGGAAGGGCTTTTACTGTACGGGATTACGATTACGCTTTTTTTCTTTCCTGTCGCTTGTATGATCCTTGGTGAACTCTTTCCATATCTGACTGTCGGCATAACTGCTGCTTGGTTCTTCCGGCGTTGAAGGTAAAGGAGAGAGGCTGGGAATGACGGTGCCGGAAACCTCATCCCCGGTGGGAAACTGAGGTTGAAGCGCGAATCCGGAGGGCTGTGTGGGTTCCACTCCGGTCCGATATTCCTCAATGGTCTGACCAATTTCACGGAAAGTGAGAAGGAGCAGAAACACAACGACGAGCACAAGAGGTAAAGTGTAGAATAAGAAATGGACGGTGGTTTTGTTTTTCCATTCCCGCTGGATGAACCTGAGATCCTGCTCCGTATAATACCGACGGCCGTCTTCACCCAGCCGGCCCTTGGGTAGAACACCCTCGGAAACCAGCTCGTTAAATTTGGAAATTCGCACATCAATCTGTTTGGCGATCTCCATAGGTGTATAACGCGCTCTTTTTTTCTGCAACGCTCAAAAACTCCTTCACGATAGCGAAATATTTCGTCTATGAGTATAGCAGAAACTACTCGTTTTGCAACTCAACAATATCGTTTGACCACTCCACTGCCTCAATGGCATTTTCAGGAACCGGGAAGAATGGTGGCGGATTGGTCTTGATGGTGGGATCATACCGGTACCCGCGTGTGCGAAACAGGGTACCCGCTCCCCGGGCAAGATACGGTCCGGGATCACCAACGCCGTCCATAATAATCGGTCCCACCATGGTCAGATGCCAGACATAATCCGACTGATCGATGGTGGTCTCATCCCAGGTGCCAAGGTCCAGGTGTGCCGGATCGTCGGGATGGGTCGTGATATCCCCGTCAGTGAGCCGACCATCCCGGTTGATATCCAGGCTGAACTGATCATTCATGTTAGGGTGAGCCGGATCGTACACAGGGAGAGACGAATTCGGGACCATGGTCCATACGACTTTATTTCCGTTCCAGCGGGGATAGTGGAACAGATGAGATTCATCCGTATCGATATCAGCGTAACTACCGGTTCCGGAGGAGAAATCGGTATCTTCCACCAGCCAGTGGCCGCCGGGAGCCAGGAGTGCTGATTCAACCCGCATAATCCGTGGGCAGTGCTCCGTGATGATGATGTCCCCGCGTATGGTGTTCTGATAGGTCTGCTCACAGGCGATGAGACCCAGATGTACGGGCTGCCCCTCCCCGGTGGAATTATAGGGTGCGTAAATATCCAGGTCATCTGTGCCCATGACGATTTCCCGCTCGATATAAATATCCCCTTTGGCCATGATCGTCAGGGACCGGCCATGAAGTTTTCCCCAGACATGAAGGTCACCGTCGACCAGAATCACACCATTAAAAGGTGCGGGCATTGAACTCATCGTGAGGGGCGACGGTACGGTCCAGCCGGGATACGGTTTGAATTCATCAGGGAAACCGGCATCCGGTTGGATGTATTCCGCCACGCCGGAATCAAAAGAGAATCCGTACTCGACTGTGGAGGGTTGTTCCACGTAATCATAGGGACCCAGGAAGAGCCAGACATCCGGGGCCGGACTTGACGGGGTCCGCCAGCCACTGTTGCCGCTGTTGGTCAATTGATAGAAATCAGTGAGAATCTCAAGTCCCGGAAGTTCCTTGACTGGTGCGTTTGAAAACAAAGTCGCCTCACCATGAAAGTCAGCCGATTCGGGGTTGGAATCGTCAAACGATCCGCTGCATACCACATCTTCAAAGAAATCAACAACTGACCCGCTCCCGGTAGGAACGCCGATTTGAATTCTTTTACTCGAATATATCTGCCCGCCCCAGACGGTGTTCGTTCCGATATGGAGATAGCTATCGGGGTGGTAGAACAGTGAATATTCGAGATAAGATGACGGTGTGAGCAACAGTTGCCGCTGCTTATTGGCTTCCTCGACGTTACCGGTTGACAGGATGGTATATAACTCATCCACCCGGATATTCTCTCTCCGGCCCAGACGCTGAATGGTCTGGGTGAGTTCAGCAGAATCACGAACGGCTGTATCATCGGTACCGTCATCCAGGGAAAGGATCGGTTCCGATGCAATGCCTCCCGTGCAGTCCGGCCACTGGGGATACCAGCAATTGCTGGTCTCATTAACCATGGTCTCGGAACGCATCCGGTAGCCAAGCTCTATGGGATCGTTCACACCTCTGGAAACCGTTAAGGAGATATTCTGGGTTGGATTGACGATACCGCTGTCAAACTCCACGGCGATGGCAAAATGAATGTTTCCAGCTCCAAACGGTCCGAGATCAACCATAGGATGTGGGGATACGACTGTATTCCACGCGCCCTCGTTACCTCCTGAATTGAAGTCAAGAACCACATACGCATCCGGACCCACTGTCCAATCGGTGGCACTGATAACTTCCTGGGGAGGTGGATTTGGCGGTGTCCCCGTGACATTAAAATGAAGTTTTACCGAGAGTTGGGGATACCAATTATTCGTGACTTTAAGAATATAAATCGCCTCCTCACGGGTACCGTCGATATCGAATTGAAACCACTGCATTTTTTTGTCGACGGAATTGCCTGCAGCGTGGGGTAGAAAAGATACGTTTCCGTTACCGGAGTGTTCATTGGGGAAAATCACCAGACGGTTGTCAAAGAAATCGAACTCGTCGAATCGTGAACCTCTGGGAATATCACGGAATTTCGGAAAACTAAATCTTTCCGCATTCATTTCAAGAAAGAAAGGTTTTCCCGCATTGGGGTTCATTGTATTATTAATGTAAAAAGGCTCATACCGTGTAGTGCCCGCTCCCTGGCCATTGAGGATAAAATTACTGTTGGCGGCATCGATATCGAATGCGTTGATTATTTCCGATTCCTCACGAATGGCTATCTGAAGATGCTTGAAAGACATTGTCCGGGGAAGTAGAGGTTCTGCCTGCGCCAAAGTGGGATAGGCGAGGTTGCTTAAAACAAGCGGGTTTCGGAACAGATCGAATTCTAATTCCACATTTTCGGAAAAGGCCGCGTTAATAGTAAGGGAATATGTGCCCACGCCCTGCTTGTTATCGGTTTTACGTGTTACGCCGTCCGACTGAAGGTCGTACCGGCCCACGCCAGCTTCATGGCTCAGTACAAAAGGGAAATCGTCCCGGTCGATGATCCCGTTATTGTTACCCTGAACGTCAATAATCATATCCTGCCGTGCCAGGATGCTTTTCCCGGCTTCCAGCCCGGCTTCAGCAACGTACCCGGCTGCAACGGAGGTATACTCTCCATTGGCAAAGATTGACTGCTTGCTGGAGTACAAATACATCCCGGTACTCATAGTGGTCAGCAGCAGAATGAAAAGCAGGGTTAACACCAGGGCGCTGCCCCGCTCCGACTGTCTTTTTAAAACACGTTCCCGGAGGGTCATGAACTCATTCCTCCCCATCTCTGTATGCACGTTCCATTGAAAAACTCAGCATTAAATTCCCTATACAACATAACGGGTTTCCGTTAAAAAAGTCAAGAAATGTCGGGATCTACCGGTCATTTCCTACCTCAAGTCCGATATACAGCAATTAACATGCCACCGGATACCGCATTTCAAGATATGCCGGTGATCCGGGTTTTCCCGGCAATCAACACCCGGACCGGTACTAAAATCCCCGCATCCCGGGACATAAAATTGTTACCAAATGTATCATGCTGGGGGGCGACGCACATAAGAAGTCCCACCAAACCCGGATTAATCAAATTCCAGAAAATCTTCGTTCCGGGCTTGAGGTGCATACCGTTTTGGTTCCGGTACTGTGGGTTTTGCCTCCGGGAGGGCCACCGGAGCCGACTCATATATCGGAGCAGCAGTGTCGGGAAAGGGTGAGGTCAGTCTGAGCCATTGTGCCAGAATGGGATCCGTGAGACGGTATCGCCAACCACGACGCATCACTGCACCGACGGTAATAAGGGATTTCAGATAATCCCGAACCGCCGGCAGGCTGTTGTGAACGGCATCGGCAACATCGGTGAGTCGGATGTCCGGGTGACCGGCAAGAATATCCATGATGGCTTTCAGGGCCGTATACCCCCGGGCCGTATTGAGGATGTTCAGCCAGCGATTCCGGCAGTAAACCGCCAGAGGTGATTTGTGATCCAACAGCACGGTGTCCAGGAATGACCGGATTTCCCGGGCATGTATATCCCGGGGAAGCGTATTCAGCAGGAGAGACAGAGCGTCGGGAATACCGCCTGTGAGAACGGTCAGTTCACCGATGATGTCCACCGGGAAATCAAACCCCAGAGTCTCCAGATGATTCCGGACGGTTTCCGGAGTCATGGGGGGAATTTCCGTGACAGAGGTAATCAAATCCCCGGGAATCCGGTCCTGTGACGGCCAGGTCAGAACCCATGCCGCATCGGATGGGACGGAATCCATGAAGAGTGTCACCAGATCCCGGCATCCCGGGTACCGTGCAAGCGCAAAGAGATCTCCAGCATCGTCAATGATCACCACTCTGTTCCGGGAATTTCTGAAACATGATTCGAGATGCGATCGGTTGTCCTTCGCTGTCGGGGTCAGACCAAACCGTTTGAGAAACGACGTTGCCCATAACAGCGGTGTTGATATTTCCCGGCGACCGTCCACAATGACCCACTCACGATCACCCGTTTTCAGACGGGATTTCAGTGTGTCCAGAGTCTGTTCAAGCAGACCGGGAAATGGTGTAACCAGGGAAAAAATTCCGGTCCCGGTCCGGCTGATATTCGTAAGCGTTTCCCGGACGGTCATGTCCGTCTCACCGGGTCGTCACCAGGTTCAGCATATCCCGGACCGCCTGAGAGATACCTGTGAATACCGCCCTGGAAATGATGGAATGCCCGATGGATAACTCAAAAATATAAGGAATCAAAGCCACCGATTTTACGTTGATATATGTCAGGCCGTGACCGCCCCGGACCTGTAATCCGGCAGCGTGAGCCAGTTTTGCACCCTGGGTGAGCCGGGTCAGTTCAGACGCAATTGTTTCCGGCACAGAAGCCTCGGCATAAGCGCCGGTGTGCAGTTCCACGCTGTCTGCGCCCAGTTCCGCCGCCAGTTCAATCTGCCGGGGATCAGGATCAATAAAGAGACTGATTTCCTGAATACCCGATTTCAACGTTTCGATGACACCACGATAATGGTCCGTACCCATGGATAGATCCATTCCACCCTCCGTGGTGACTTCCTCCCGGGTTTCCGGCACCAGCGTTACGGTTCGGGGCCGATAATTTAATGCCGCCTTTATCATGGCATCCACTCCGGCCATCTCAAGATTGATGGGTACCCGAATCGTCCGCAACATAATTTCAAGATCACGATCCTGAACGTGACGTCGATCCTGGCGCAGGTGGAGAACCAGGCCGTGAGCACCTGCCTGTTCAATGAGACCGGCAGCCAGGGCAGGATCGGGTTCATCCGTCTGTCTGGCCTCCCGTATGGTGGCGATATGATCGATATTGACGGCAAGATCAGGCATCAAAACCTCCCGGGATTCTAATTAAGGTGATACCGGAATCATCTCCGGAGTGGGTGTTGGCTCGGGCTTTGGCGTCGGCACATGCACTTCCACTGCAGCGGGATCCGTGGAAAAGTTCAATTGTTCGCTGAACGACGATTCCAACAGCAGGGGTACCATGTGGCTGCCCGGTTCAAGGTGTGTGCAATCGGCCACAACTTCCACCTCATGAGGCTGTAATGTACCCACGATCCGCTGCGGACCCGATAATATCAACGTGACCACCGACGGAGATGCTGTGAGCTCAGCATCGGGATGGGGCTGCAGAATCGAGAAGAGAAACTCCGGGAATGAACGCTCCAGCATTTTTTCACGGATTGCGATTTTAACGGTTACCCGTTGAGGGCTCACCACCCGGACCTGATTATCGTTGGGCTGGAGCCCGACTCGTTCATTAAAGGTCATGGTCACACCGCTGATCTCAATGGGGTCCGTCAGAATACTGTCGATCCGGTCCAGGGTGTCCACCGGACCTTTAATTTGTACGTTGGGAGGAATCACTTCCCAGGGACCCAATTCGTGATACTCCGCCGGAGCACCCCGGATGAACGGTTTTATGGCCACCATTCGTGTCGTGGTTTTCTGCAGTTTTATGGTGATTTCACCGGGACCGATCTGAAGAATGGATAATTGATTGGAGTAAGGCGTGCTCACGTTGGAATGGGTCAATTCCATTCGGATCTCACCTTCCGTAACACTGTCAGGCAGATTAGCCACCACCGAAATATTTTCCGGTTTCAGGGTGGTTATGAGGTTTTGCGGTCCCCGGATCGTGACCCGGACAAATCCCTCCCCGCGTTCCGTCACCGCCATGTTCAGTGGAATATTCCGAATCTCGTACGGGATATTCATGAACGTCTTATCCGTCCGTTCCTGACCGGTTACGGAAATCCATATCACAACGGTAACGGCCAGAGAGGCAATTTTCAGCCAGAAATTGGCGAATATCCGGCGGGCAAGAGAACGGTACCATCTGCGAGCCATTACTCGATTTCCTTTTCCGCCGGGTGATAAGGGGCATCCAGCAATTTTGCAAGCCGACGCTTCAACTGCTCGGAATCACTCATCTTTTCAAGACTGCCGTTGACAGCCAGTGAGATAGTTCCACGTTCCTCCGAAATTACGATTACCGCCGCATCCGTCTCCTCACTGAGACCAATAGCTGCACGGTGCCGCGTCCCCAAAGAACGGGCCAGAAGCGGATTTTTTGTCAGTGGCAGAAAACACGCGGCCGCTGCCATTCGGTGATTATGGATCACGGCTGCCCCATCGTGAAGTGGTGAGTGGGGATAGAAAATCGTCCGGATCAATTCACTGGAAATATTGGCATCAATGGGCATCCCCATCTCACGGAAATTGGCCAGACCCGTCTCCCGTTCCATCACAATCAACGCACCAATCCGGGATTTTGACATGGAAGCCGCCGCATTGCCGATCTCTTCTATGATGGATTCCATCTTAACAGATCGCTTTCGAAACAGTTTCCATTGCTGACCCATCTTCCCCAGAACCCGGCGAATTTCCGGTTGAAACAGAACAATGGCCAGAAGCACCCACCCCTGCCAGAACTGGATAAGAATCCGGTTCAGGGTGTTGAGTTCATATTTTTCTGAACCTTTCAGGAGCATAAACAGAATGGACATGCCCAGAAGAATCTGAAATGCAAGGGTGCCCCGAATCAGAAGCACCACCCGATATATGAGATAGGCAACAATCAGAATATCCAGTACATCCCACCAGCGGATGTAAAATTCTCCGATATGAAAGAGATAACTGGACATTCCCGCTATTTCCTTTCTCTGGTTTGTCCCAGAATAGCGTCTGTGATCCGGACCGCACGGACTGTTTCCTTTACATCGTGAACCCGCACAATATCCGTCCCATGACAAACGGCAGTCACAACTGCGCCCAGAGTGCCTTCCAGTCGCTGGTCCACAGGCAAAGACAGAAGGGTACCGATAAAGGACTTTCGTGACGGTCCTGTAAGCACAGGATAGCCAAGCGCCCGGATTCGGTCAAGATGCCTGAGCAACAACAGATTATCTTCAACTGTTTTTCCGAATCCGATACCCGGGTCCAGAATAATTCGGTCCGGGGAAACACCGGCATTGATGAGGCGTTTCGACTGTCTGTCCAGATACTCCGTCACTTCTGTCACAACATCCTTGTATTGCGGGTTTTCCTGCATGTCCCGGGGTTTGCCCAGCATATGCATGATCACGGCATATGCACCGCTCCCGGCAGCCAGACGAACCATTCCTGAGTCCCTGAATCCCGAGATATCATTAATGATCGTGGCCCCGGCATCCAGAGCTGCCTTTGCGGTTTCACAGTGGTAAGTATCAATAGAAATGGGGATTTGTATCTCTTTCACCAGAGCACGGATTACCGGAATGACCCGCTTACATTCGGCGTCCGGTGACACGGGATCACAAAAGGGCCGGGATGATTCCCCTCCCACGTCCAGAATATCCGCACCTGCAGCAGCCATTTCCAGACCGCGATGGATGATTGCGTCCAAATCCAGGGTGCCGTCCCCGGAAAAGGAGTCCGGTGTGGCATTGAGAATGCCCATAATACGGGTTCGAAAAAATGTGTTTGCGCCGGTTACTCCGGGTGTCATGCGTCCCTGTCCGGTCCGGATTCCTCAATGGATTCATCCTGAACCGGTGTGTCGGTTGTCGCAGGTTCCTGTGCCGGAGGCAATTCAGGGACCGGTTCCGCCACAGGCGTTTCTTCTCCCGGATCAGTATCGGATTCCTCGGCTTCAGCCAGACCAATGATCTGATCAATCTGCTTGCTGTTAAGCACTTCATGTTCAAGCAGCGCTTTAGCCAGATCATGCAGTTTTTCCACGTTGGTTTTCAGAAGACTCAGGGCCTCTTCATATGACGAAATTACGATCCGGCTGGTTTCCATATCCAGGGTCTGGGCTGTTTTTTCCGAATGATCCTGGTGCTGTGCAAAATCCCGGCCCAGGAAGATGTGTTCATCTTTCTTTCCGAATGTCACCGGACCGACTATCGGACTCATTCCCCATTCCGTCACCATGCGGCGTGCCGCTTGAGTGGCCTGGGCAATATCGTTGGAGGCACCGGTTGTAAAGGTATTGAGCACCAGTTCCTCAGCCGCACGACCACCCATCATGATGGTGATCCGGTTTTTAATATAAGACTCGGAATATGTGTGTTTATCGCTGATGGGAAGTTGCTGGGTAACGCCCAGTGCCTGCCCCCGTGGAATGATGGTCACCTTGTGCACGGGATCCGTTCCCGGCAGTAAACGCGCCACCATGGCATGACCGGCTTCGTGAAAAGCCGTGGAACGTTTTTCGTCATCGGAGATGATCATACTGCGCCGTTCCACACCCATGAGAACCTTATCCTTGGCCATCTCAAAATCATCATCAAATACGGAGTCTTTACCGTTCCGGGCCGCCAGAAGCGCCGCTTCATTTACCAGGTTGGCCAGATCTGCACCGGTAAATCCGGGAGTGCCCCGTGCAAGGGTCTTCAGATCCACAGTTTCGCTCATTTTTATCTTCCGGGTGTGGACCTTGAGGATCCCTTCCCGGCCCAGAACATCAGGGATTCCCACCACAACCTGCCGGTCGAAACGGCCGGGCCGCAGCAGGGCGGGATCCAGAACATCGGGCCGATTAGTGGCCGATATCAAAATCACACCCTCGTTGGACTCAAAACCGTCCATCTCAACAAGAAGCTGATTCAGGGTCTGTTCACGTTCATCATGACCACCGCCGAGTCCGGCACCGCGATGCCGACCAACGGCATCAATCTCATCCATGAAAATAATGCACGGCGCACTCTTTTTGCCCTGTTCGAAGAGATCCCGGACACGGGATGCACCCACACCTACGAACATCTCCACAAAATCTGAACCGCTGATGGAAAAGAACGGCACATCGGCTTCCCCGGCAATGGCCCGGGCCAGAAGGGTTTTTCCTGTTCCCGGAGGTCCCACCAGGAGAACGCCCTTGGGAATCTTTCCTCCCAGTTTCTGAAACTTGTGAGGATCTTTCAGGAACTCAATGATCTCCTCAAGTTCCTCCTTGGCCTCGTCTATGCCCGCCACATCCTTAAACGTCACCTTGTTTTTGGATTCGTTCATGAGTTTGGCCCGGCTTTTACCAAATGAGAGGGCCTGCCGACCGCCGCCCTGCATCTGGCGAAGAAAAAATATCCAGATACCGATGATCAGAAGCAATGGCAGCCATGAGATCAGCACGGAAAACCACACACTGTTGGAATCATCTTTTACTTCGATGATCACGCCGTGTTCCCGGAGAATCTTGATCAAGTCGTCATCCTTGGGTGCATAAGTCGTGAATTTCTGACTCTCCCGTTGTGACTCTATCAGTTTACCCTTGATCTGGTTGCCGACGATGACCACCTCTGAAACGTTGCCCGCTTCCACCATATCCAAAAATTTACTGTATTCCAGTTCCAGCATGTTCTGCTGATTTGAGACAAACATCTGATACACAAAAAACAGGATCAGTATGAGAAAAAGCCAGACGCTCAATGTTCGAAAGCGAGAATTCAAAACGTTACCTCCAATATTATCTTCGCAGAACCGGATTAGACATGACCGGCTCCCCTGAGGATATAGTTATAATAAACCTGACACAGTTTTCAAATGACCAGCCAAGTTAATTTTAAAGAATGCCGGGGTTTCGGGGTATTTAGTGATTCCACAACGCGATCCGGAAAAATCACAACCTCGATTTCATCCCGCCGATTCACAACCACTGGAACCTGATCCCGAATCTCTGATGGAACGGAATGGCTATTGAAATAATCTTTCAGGCTCATGCTGTGGGATTTTCCCGAAGGTCGGTACCGATCACCGGGAATACGCCGCCTCACGCGGAATGGACCGTCTTCGGGATTAAGAAAAACCGCTGATCCCGGTGTCTCCGGCCCATCTTCATCTGTTATTTCTTTGAGGGTCAACCGTACCCTTCCGAAATTGACGGATCCGCATTCCGGTAATGTCATCGGGGTTTCAGGAAGGTTCCCTGACGGATCGATTTGAAAAATGTGGAGGATACCCCGGAGTTCTCGAATCAGGAAATTTCCGGGCAGACTGAGATTTTTCCGACGTCCCTGAAACACCTCCACGAGACGGGTCACATGATCTCGGGTCATCCGGACTCGATCCATGGGATCCAGCGCCTCGTAAAGACTCAATGCGGCACATCGCAGAAGAGTGGGATGGGAATCGGCAAGCACACTGCCATTGAGACGGGCGGGCACTGAACCGGTCCATTCGGCGCGTGCCAGGAGCCTGGCGGTTTCTTCCGCCATGAAATCGTCCTCGCCACGGAGCAACTCCAGGAGCGATTGAATGCGTTCCCGATATCCGGATGAAACCGCATCAAAATGCGGAATGATCTGGTGCCGGATATAGTTTCTGGGATAATCGAGATTAGCGTTGGTGGAATCCAGACGATATGGAATATTTTGACACTCTATAACCGATTCAATGTGTTCCCGGGTGCTGTATAGAAATGGCCGGATAACATGATTGCGGTTCCGGAGCCGCATCCCGGCAAGACCCCGGGGCCCGGTACCGGTGAGGAGTCGGAATAAAACCGTTTCCACCTGATCATCAGCCGTATGTGCCGTTGCAACAGCATCGGCGTTCTGTTTCCTTCTTACGCTCTCCAGAAACCGATAACGGTCCCGGCGCCATTGGGCTTCCGGTGAAATCCCCTTTGCTTGCGTCCCATCTCCACGGGCGGTCATGCACGGAATATTCATGGTTCGGCAGATTTCTGCGACAAAGACCGCATCATCGGCTGAGTTGTTTCGGCCGCCATGATCAAAATGCGCGGCAGTGATGATTCCGGTTTGATGTTCCGCCAGTTGATTCAGCACATGGAGCAGCGCCATGGAATCCATTCCTCCGGACACCGCCACCACAAGGGGAGACACAAAATCCCATAATCCATGGATCTCGCAGGTTTGCCGGGTTTTGGTGATTAATTCCTGTGCTGGTGTCTCGATCATACTACACCCTGGTGATGAGAATCACTCGCTGCCATCAGGTCAGAATGTGCCGGGATAAAAAAAAATGGCGGAGCAGGGATTTGAACCCCGGACGCCACGGATATGAGCCGTGTGCTCTGACCAACTGAGCTACTCCGCCTAAAAAATCGGGAGCGAACCATACAGTCGCTCCCATTATTGATATAGCGGGGGCAGGATTTGAACCTACGACCTTTGGGTTATGAGCCCAACGAGCTACCGGACTGCTCCACCCCGCGTCAACGGATTGTGAATATATGCCTTTGTTCTTTCGCTGTCAAGACTAAAAAATGATTTAAGGGTTCCCGGCTCAGACAAGGAAGAGCCAACCGTGAACCGGGAACTGACAACCCTGAACCATCAGAAATATTTGACCCCGGCATGGGAATGTCCTTATATTTCAGTAGAGGGTGAGTGAATGGCAGAAAATAACAACAACTCTGAGAATCGCAAAACCAACCGGAACCGGAAACGTGCTCCCTGGGTGGTATGGCTCCGGCCGGCCTGTATAGAGACTGCGGACGGTGAAGTTCTTTACGGTCATACGACGCGTCTAACCCGGAACGCTGTCGGCATCCGGACGGTAGGGTTTCTCGACAAGAGCCAGATGGTGAGGGTTTACATCTGTGTCGGTTCCCGATGGCAGGTGATGATGGGCAAGGTGGCGGTTTTCAAACAGCATACCAACGAAAAATTTCCCCTCACTGCCGAAGCGGGTATTGAATTCAAAGATCCTAATCTGGGGTCGGTGTTGTGGCAGCAGGGGAAACAGTAACTCCAGGCGTTTCATCCCGATCCTGATTCGCTCTATCATCATCCTGATCCACACGGCCTGTGCCGGGGATCCATCGCACGATCCGTTCTCCCGACCGGGCATACCCCAATTCCGTGCGAAGCAACTCTTCCAGATATAATTCACTTCTCCGATACGCTACCTCATCCTGGAGCATCTCGTTTTCATTAATAATACGCTGGTTGGTTTCCTGGATTTCCGTCACTCTGTTTTCAACGTGTTTCAGGGAAAAGATACCGGTATCACCCCAGAACGCATGCCGGGCAAGCAGGCCGATTACCACCCAGCAGAGCAGCAGGCCGGCCTGGTTCAAGTGTGTCAGGAGTGATCGTTCACCGGACATGATATCTCAGGTGAGATCAACCCGGGAATACATCTGCTCCCCGGTACACCGCATCGTCCCCAAGAAATTCGTTGATCCGGATCAATTCATTGTATTTTGCCAGACGGTCCGTCCTGCTGGCGGAACCTGTCTTGATCTGTCCGGCATTAACGGCCACTGCGAGATCGGCGATAAAGGTATCTTCGGTCTCGCCGGACCGGTGCGAAATCACAGGTGTGTAGGCGGCATTCTGAGTCAGGGCGATAGCGTCCAGTGTTTCCGTCAGAGTTCCGATCTGGTTAAGCTTGATCAGTACGGAGTTGGCGATTTTCATATCGATGGCTCTCTGAATGATTGCCGGATTGGTGACCACCAGATCGTCCGCGACGATCTGTATCCGGGAACCCATCCGCTCAGTCATGAGTTTCCAGCCGTCCCAATCGCCTTCAGCCATACCATCCTCAATGGAGCGGATGGGGTAACGGCTGATAAGATCCTCATAGAACTCAACCAGTTCCGCTGAACTCTTCCGGGGTGTTTTTTCCGCCGTAAGATTATACTGACCATCCGTAAAAAATTCTGAAGCCGCACAATCCATGGCGATCACGATCTCTTCACCGGGTTTATATCCGGCGGCTTCAATTGCCTGCATTATCACCTGAAGCGCTTCTTCATTGGATTTCAGATTCGGTGCAAATCCACCTTCATCACCCACACTGGTGGCGTATCCCTGTTTTTTCAGAACGCTTTTCAATGCATGGAATATTTCTATGCCGGCACGTAATCCTCTGGGAAAACTGTCAAATCCCACAGGCATCACCATGAATTCCTGAATATCCACTGTGTTATCGGCATGAGCTCCGCCATTGAGAATATTCATCTGGGGTACGGGCATCACTTTTGCGTTGGGTCCACCCAGATATGAAAACAACGGGATTCCGATGAGATCAGCGGCGGTTCGAGCGACGGCCATTGAAACGCCGAGAATCGCGTTGGCTCCCATGTTTCCTTTGTTCGGTGTCCCATCAATCTCACATAGAAGGCGATCAATCGTGATTTGATCCAGCACGGAATAGCCGATGAGTTCCGGTGCCAGCACTTCCTGAACATTCTGCACTGCCTCCAGTACGCCTTTGCCGTTGAACCGGGCATCGTCCTTATCTCTGAGTTCCACAGCTTCACGCGTACCCGTAGATGCGCCTGATGGAACAATGGCCCGTCCCCTGGCACCGTCTTCCGCGACTATCTCAACTTCAACCGTGGGATTCCCACGGGAATCAATGACCTCGCGAGCATGAATTTCTTCAATAAAAGCCATTTCTTTTTCCTCCATTGTTAAATTTCAGTTCCGATGAAATATTGTGGAAACACTAAAGCTTTAAATCATTCCGGTCAAGGGAACGAAGTTGCAAAGACCCGGCCGTAGTGGTAAAAATTCAGGTAACATGCGTTTTCATCCACGGTGAATTAATGGCGAAATATGGCACTGACACCCAACATTAATCAGGTATTATCCGGTTTTGATCCGTCGCGACCCATCGGAAAAGGTGGAATGGCGGCGATATTTCTCTATGAGAACCGTCTGACAGGTGAAACGCTTGCCGTCAAATCCCTGCATCCCCACGTGATGACGGAAAAAGACAGTATCTCCCGGTTTTTCCATGAAGTACAGGCCAGTACGCGACTGGATCATAATAATATCGTTCACGTCCTGGGATTTGGCGAATTACATTCCAAACCCTCCATGGTCATGGAATATATTGATGGCGGTGACCTGAAGAATCTGATCGAACGCCTGGGAATCCTTCCCGTTGAGGTGGCCGCGTACATTGGTCAGCAGATACTGAAAGGACTGGATTATTCACACCGGCTGGGTATTGTCCACCGGGATATCAAACCCTCCAATATTCTTCTGGACCAGTCCGGACATGTAAAAATAACGGACTTTGGTATCTCTAAAGTGGCTGATCTGACGCGACTGACGCAATCGGGAGAGGTCCTGGGTACACCTGCATATATGTCGCCGGAACAGGCTTCCGGAGAGAAACTCGATGAGCGATCAGATGTGTTCTCCACCGGTGTTCTCCTGTTCGAGATGCTGACCAATGTTAACCCGTTCCTGGCAGAAAATCCCTCCGTCACCCTTCTGAATATTATTCGATGCAACCCTGTCCCCATATTTGAATTGAACCCCACTGTGCCGTTCCGCCTGGAAAATCTGGTGGACCAGCTACTCGTTCGGGAACCTGACAATCGGTGTAGCAGCGCAGCAGAAGGCGCTCGAATTCTGGGAGACATCATAGAGGAAATTTGTCCCGACGGGTTTGGTCCTGCGGAGTTACAGACGTTTCTGGCCAATCCGGAGGATTACAGTAATAAACGTAAAATATCTGCTTCCATTCTGTTTTTGGAAAGGGGTAAACGGCTCATGGGATCCGGTGAGCAAAAACCGGAAAAAGCTGTAGTGGAGTTTTACCGGAGCCTCTTTCTGGATCCCGGAAACCGGGAAGCCAAACAGTTTATCACTTCCATCACCGAGAAGTTCAAGGGGGGCGATCCGTCCCATTCATCAAAACTTTTAGCACTGGAAGAAGCCCTCATGGCGGATCCCGGTAATGTACCGATACTTTTGCAACTGGTGAAGCGCTGCCGTGCCGACGGGGAGTTCATTAAAGCTGTCTCCTATTCCAAACGACTGGCACGACTCAGGCCGCAGGATGTTTACATCATGGGGCAGATCGATACGTTACTTCCCAATGATCAGGTAACAGAAGTCGGGGTACATTCATTCCGGGAGGAAACTCCGGATCGGCTGGAAACCGTCAGGGGTATGACCGTCGATAGAGACCGGCATCCCCCGGTAAAACGTCCGGGCCCGGTACGGAACGTTCCCATAAGTCGTGCATCACGGGGAATGGATCCCACCCTGCTCTTTTTGGCTCTGCTGGCCATCACGGTGATTGCCATGGCGATCTTTGCCGGAAAACAGTGTGGGTCAGGTATCGAACAGGCTACTGTTGAACTTGAGGAACAGTTACCGGGAATCCTGAATAATCTCACAACCTCGGATCAACCTGAGAGAAGAGGGCATGTTATCGCCGGAACCGGCGATCTGACGGGCAGACCCAAAGAACTGATGACAAAAGCACAGGAAAGCTACAAGTCCGGGGATAAACAGCAGTCAGCGGATTATTACAGACAGTTTATTGAGGAATTCCCGGATCACAGGGAAACCGACGCCTTGCGACTCCAATTGGCGCGTCTTTATCAGTCCATGGGAGAAACTGTTTTTGCACTGAATGCCTATGATGATCTCATCAACAAGAGTAAGAAACAGTCCCTCGCGGCTTATGCCCGGTATAATAAAATCAAACTCCTTCTGGATCTTGATCGACCGGAAGAGGCCCGGTGGGAATGTACTTATCTCGAACCATCTTACCGGAATCTCGCCAGTATGTTGGAGCAGATTGCATATCTGCGAATTTACGCGAATCTTTGCGAAAAAACCGGCCATGACCGGGAGGCTATCCGTCTGTATGACAGGATCATCACAGATTACGAGAATCGGGAAAAAACTCTGGAAGCCCGGTTGTTGAAAGCGGACGTTCTGATTAGACAGAGCAATATGATTGAAGCACAGCGGGAGTTATGGACCGTAAGGGATCAATCTCGAAGCGACACATTGCTTCATCGCAGTGCGGTTGAAAAATTAGCGGGTTTGGGGTTGGAGGATCCTGGCGGTTCTAATTGAACAACCGGGCAAAAAATCCACGGGAATTCACGGTCTCTTCCAGGGAAGACAGGCTTTTCACTCGTTTTTCCAGAAAGCTGATCCGATTATCCATGGCCTCGGCATTGTCCAGCCTGGCAATAACTTCATCAAGACTGTTTTCCAGTACCTTGATCCGGGATTCCAATTGATCCAATTGTTCGCCGGATATTCCCGCCGTGTCTTCTGATCCATCAGGCGGAATCGCATTGATGATCTCTTCCATCCTCTCGATGCGTTCAAGCAGCGCATCATCAACAACAGCTTTGCCGGCAGGCAAGACTTCCTGTTCCTGAACCGATTCGTCCAGAACTTCGGGTTGAGTTTCCGGGGCGGGTTCAGATTTTGTTACTGGTTTGGTTTTCGTTGCTGACGGGCCAGGTTCGTTACGCATGGGTGTGGGCGGCTTGTTCTGCTCCTGCTCCTGCAATTCGCTGCGTTTGAGCATAACAGTTGCCTGACGATCTGCACCCACATTGAGGGCTTTTAATTTCTTGTATTCTGTCCAGCATTCCTTCGAACAGAAATTACTGGCGGATGACTTGGGTAGTTCCTTGGCACAATAAAGACATTGCCGACTCATTTTTTCCTCCCAATATCAGGGTGTAGAAATCCATAGATAGATAACTGAATTATGAGCAAGCTGTCAAATGTCAAGGGATGATAAATCGGAACTTACGTCTGGTAGTATCGATAAAATTCCGGTCGCTGGTCCCGGAAGAGATGATTATGGGATGTAAGTTGCTTGTTACGTGATTCCCGGGGATCAATATCTACCACACAAATGCGTTCGTTTTCCTTATCCGCCCGGCCAATTACCTCACCTGAGGGTGATATAATCCTGCTGTTTCCGATGAAATCCAGTTGCTGATTATCACGATTTTCGCTTCCGGCCCGATTGCATGTGACCGCAAAGACGTGATTCTCCAGGCATCGTGTCACCATGGCCTTCGGGCAATAGGGAAGCACGAGATTAGAAGGATGGACGATGATGTCTGCGCCATTCAGGGCAAGTGCCCGGCAGGATTCCGGAAATATCCAGTCAAAACAGATCATAATGCCAATTCGAACACCGGCGACTTCAAACACATTGAACCCGGTGTCACCCGGCTGGAAATATAAACATTCCCGGTCGAAAAGATGGGTTTTTCGATACAATGAGACACCACCATCAGGTGTTGTCATGACCGCGCTATTGTAAAAAAATTCCCCATGCCGTTCAGGTAATCCGCCCACAAAAATTGTGCCGGTCTTTTTTGAGAGATCGGATAAAAACTGTGTAGTGGGTCCCCCGGGAATTTCTTCAGACAGCCTGGACACTTCATCCGGATCCACGAAAAGGTAACCGGTATTGAAAAACTCCGGCAGGACCATGAGATCCGCGTTTACTCCGGAAACCAAACGGGTGATAATCTCAAGGTTCCGGTTGATGTCACCCCAGATCGGGGTCATCTGAATAAATCCAATCCGCATCTCTTGCCTCCAATCCTGAAGATCAGAGTAGAGAAAATTGAATCAAAAGAAAAGGAGGAATGAAACCAAAGTAAGCTATGTTATTATAAACAAACTTGTTTCGAATGGAATTCCCGAAGGATATGAGGAAAGACGGATTGGGCCCGGTTAGAGAGATACCCCATACCATCGCTAATCCCTTTTTAAAGTTCCCGTTGACATGATGGGGTTGTCATCTCACAATGGCAGGGGATCAGACGGAGTCATGATATCAGTGAAAACCGAGGAGCAAAGATGAGACGCAAAAATACAGCATGTTTAGTCCTGGCAGCCGTGATCATTATCATGGGTATGCCGGCATATGGCCAAGGATCCATGTTTTCGTTTTCCAGTCCCCGTTCCATAGGATTGGGAGGTGTAACAGTTACCGGATTCAATGATGCCTCGAATATTATTCTCAATCCTGCAGCTTTACCCAAAGTGGATCAGTCGCAGATCATGATGACTCTGGGCGCCGGTCAATCGCAATTGGATGTCTCATCGCAGTCTGGAGATCAGGAGTCTGATTCAAACCTGAATATTTTTCCGTTTGTCGGCATGGCTCTGGATTTCAACAGCCGGCTGGTGGGTGCTGCCGTGTCCGTCTCCGCATTTGACCGGTATCATGTTAAATACACGGAAACCGGTTCAGGAAGGTATCAGGGAACTGAGTTGGATTATACTTCCGGATCAATTGATCTGGCCCTTGGATTTATTCCCACAAATGATCTGGCTATAGGCGTGCGAGTGGGTTATCTGGCTGCTCAAACTACCTGGAAACGGAAGCAGAATGCTCTCGGAACAAACCCGGAACAGGATCCCGCATTTGATGCTGACTGGGAAGTGTCCATGGATTCCACCATGGATTACATCGTTTCAGCCGGTCTGATCTGGACACCATCCTACCGGTTTGAATTGGGATTGACCTGGCAGCCGCCGTCGGCACACCATTTTAATGGCAATCTCACCGTTAACCTTCCTGAAATACAGGGTGGCGGTGAGTTTAAATCAGATCTGAAAGAAGTCAGGATCACTATTCCTCAGGAAGCCCGGGTCGGATTTCACTGGATTGCATCGGAACGGATGGACCTGTATATGGATGCGGTCTGGACCCAATACTCACAGGTGAAACAGATCGATCTGACGGCGAAGAAACCGCATGATCCCGCCATCAACAAACGCCTGATCATTCCCGTTGAGCTAAATGATGAAATCAGGCTTCACGCGGGTCTGGAAGTTCTGACATCTTCCCTGACTACGCTGCGACTGGGCGGTTTTTATGCCAGTGAAACCCGGAAAGAAGGTTACGAAACGGTTTTGATGCCTTATGGAAACCGGTATGGCGTTACAGCAGGATTAGGACTCCGGTTTTCCCGATCCAAAGTGGAATTCGGCATGGGAAAATCCTGGATGGATGATTATGAGATCTCCGGAGAAGAACTGCCATTCCCATTGGAAGGAACCCTTTCCGGTGATGATTACTTTGCTTCGCTGAGTTTCAGTTTCCTGATCTGAACCTAAGTCTTGTGGACCATTCGGCGAGTTGCCGATCCCATAAGCAGGAGACCAATCACGGAAATCAGAAAGATAATAGCCCAAGGCGATGTGGATGGGACCGGTGCAATTTCGACGCAGTCCACCCGAATGGTAAAGTTGTCCTGGGTCACCAGGGGTGAATCCACAATGATGTATAGCCGCGTTCCCAGGCTGGCTGTGATTGTTTTCGGTATTCCGGAATAGACAACTTCACAGGCGGTCTGAAGTTCAGAACACTGTGTCTGAATCAAGCCAAAACAGTTGACATTGTCACTGTCAAGGTTGACGACATAATCCCCGTCATAAAGCGGATCAAAGAAGAAAATGACTTCATCTCCATCCAGTTCGATGGTCGAAACCGGACCGCAGTTGTAAAATGCCACATTATTGTCACCCTGAACATACGGGTCTACATAGGTGTTCACGTAACAGGTCAATTCTATGGGGGAAGAACAGTCAACGCCGGCTGTCGGTGTTGATGTGACGGTGGGCGAACCGGTAATTTCAGGTGATACCGTGGGTGTGGGCGTCGAGGTGAATGGTGATGTGGGTGTATGAGTCGGGGTCGGTGTGTGTGTGGGTGTCATTGTGGCGGTAGGTGTGGGCGTCATGGTCGGCGTGTACGTAAACGGCGGCGTGTTGGTGGGAGTGAAGGTCGGCGTATGTGTTGGCGTATTTGTGGGTGTCGGTGTACTCACTTGCTCAAAATCAATATCATCTACCGCCCAATATCCGTTCATGGATGTTCTGCCCACAACATTGATATTGTCCAGGTTCCATCCGCACATCCGGTTTGAGGTGTTTGAATTCAGCAGCCATCGAAGTTGAACGGTAGCAATGTTTGCCGCTACGCTGGAGATATCATACCGGACTTCCGTCCATTCGGTATCGCAGTAATTGTGATCGAAATCATCACCGCTCGTCCAGATCGGTGTCCAGGTGAGCCCATCGGTGCTGACTTCGAAATACGCTTTATCGTCACTCCACTGTTCCACACCCAGGAATCGCTGGAATTGGGCTTCCACGTAATCATACCCGGTACAGTCAAAAATTGGTGTCGTCAGCCAGCAATCAGCCGAGTTGCTATAATAGCCTACACCGTCATTCCCCATATCCATGCCATAGAAATAATTGCCGTCATAGCCGGAATATGGCCCCACACCATGGTCAAAGTTTATGACTGAACCGTAAGTGATCTGATCGTATTCCCAGTTATCCCCGGTTCCGCCATGAGTAAAGCCGGCAGGTGCAACCGAGGTATCAAAATTCCATTCGGCAATCGTAATCGGTGTATCCAGTCGTGAATATTTGAATGCCACCAGCGCATAATCCTGGAACGCAGCGCCAACAAGAGGAACGGTAACGCCCGTAACACCCAGGGTGCTGGTGTTATCGATGGACCAGACCGTACTCCATGGTGTGACGGTTATATAATCCTTTGCGTTGAAATTAAGGAAAGACACAAGAACTTCACCCCGGTTGTTTCCGCCATCATTGATGAATTCATGCTGAAAGGTTACCCCGGGGTAACTCAAAGTGGAAAAATCGATGATCTGAGTAATGAACAGTTCCTCAGTTGACGTGGAATCCGTATACATAACGCCGTCAGTGATGGGGAAACTGCCGTACCCGGTATCACTCTGATGCCATGTGTTTCCACGGGGCATTTCATCGGCGAAAGACCACCACTCGGGCAATTCACCTAGAAGTGTTTCAAAATCCTGAGGCCAGTGGCCGGCATCGTCCCAGGTGTAGGTGTTGGGAATCCAGCGATAATAAGTCGCCGGATAGCAGACCGCAGATGGACTCTGGGAACACCCGTAATGCCAGCTTTCCGTATTGTAATTATGCCCCTGTCCGGTGGGATCCGTTGGTGGTTCATCGGCCATTGTATCCAACGCTCCCGGACCCCATTCCATGCCGGTATCGAAATTACAGGTCGCGTTATAACAGTCGGATGTATCCATTGTGAAATGATACAATTCGACGATGTTATACCCTTCATAAAGACGGACCCAGCCCGATGCATAGTTGGAGGTGTCGTTGAGATAAAGATGATGAAACTCGATATTATTCTGACGGACCCCCGGATCACCCGTGATCTTGTATGAGACGGCCTGATCACCAATCAGCCGGCCCCGCTGAACATGACCATCCCGCCATTGAAGCAGGATGGCGTCATTGGGTTCGGCAGCATTCATTATCCGGGTGTTCACATAGGGTGATGAATAATCCTGGGTAAGATCGAAACTGAGGTAAAAATTGTCGGATGCTTTGGAATACCGGTATCGCTCTTCATAGAAATTAAAATAAAATCCCAGATCAAACGGGAAGGAATATTCATCATCCGCAATATTAATGGCGGAACCCGTTGTTTGCGGCACATACCACAGCGGCGATATACCCGCTCCCGGCTGCCGCCATCCGGCAACAAAGGTGGCATTGGATTGAACGCCCGGCATGCCGAAAGTATAGGGGTCCTGATCCCCGGGTTGAGTGGGGTTGAATTCCCATCCAAAAAACTGGAATTCGTAAATACCACTGATATGATGTGCTGTGGGTGTGGGTGTGGGTGTAATTGTGGGAGTAAAAGTGGGTGTATTTGTAGGTGTATTCGTGGCAGTAAATGTCGGCGTATTAGTGGGTGTGAATGTGGGCGTATTAGTGGGTGTGAATGTGGGGATCGGTGTGTTTGTCTGGCAGAATCCTGATGTGGGAATTAAAAGCAGTGTCATGACCAAAAATACGGGTAAAATATTCCAGTAACTATCGACCATTTTTTTCACAGTCATATCGTTTTCTCCTTGAAATAACAGTAAATAAACCAATATCACTAATAATTATTTAAATGAAAAGCGTTGGTAATTTCAAGTAATCCGCCATGAAAGCAACGATTGCATGATCTTGACCGCGCCTGGAAGGCATGGTACCGTCTGGCTTTCTGGCTGGTAAATCTGCGGGAAACTCAGGAAATATTAAATGGATGTCATCTGGCTCAACAAAAATCCGATCTTGAATTTACAGCGGGGCCGGAGTCTGCGAAGGCGATTGAATTCGTGGATGGTGGGTGCCGGTCTGCGTTTGGGCACTTCAAGAGTCTGGGGATATCCCCGTCACCTTATTATTGATCTCATTAATGTGTGTGGCCTGAAATGTCCCATCTGTCCGCAGGGGCGATGCGAGATTCCCCGTCAACCCACGCAGATTACTCCGGATTTTTTCCAGACGCTTATGAAAAAACTGGGTCCGTACCTGTACACACTGACCCTGACCAACTGGGGAGAACCATTAAAACATCCCCGCGCAGTGGAACTGATTCGATATGCTCGAAAATTCCCGTGTTACATTGGGTTTTCAACCAATCTTCAATACCTTCCCGATGAAGTCGCACGGGATTTGCTTACCATCGGTATCGATGAAATCGGATGTTCTATTGACGGTTGTACCAAGGAAACCTACGACACTTACCGGGTGGGCGGAAATTTCAATACAGCCATTACTAATCTGAAAAAACTGGTGAACATGCGGAAGGAACTGAATGTCGATTTACCAAAAATTCGATGGCAGGTGCTTCTCAACCGATACACCGAATCCGAAATCGATGATATTATTGCTATGGCTGAAGATATTGGCGTGGATTCGGTTGTATTTCTACCCATCTTTCTGGATATTGCACGAATGTTTACCCATTCACCGGCAGATCGATTGGCGCGAGACAAAGATTGGCTGCCGATGAATCCTGATTTGAGCTGGTACGACTACAAGACGGGAGATTTGAAAAATATTACCCGGAAATGCTCAAAACTCTGGGATTCAATGGTTGTCCATCCAGACGGTGCTGTATCGCCCTGCTGCGCCGTCATAGAAGAAAAAGATGATTTCGGTTTACTGGATAATACCATGAATTTCTGGAAAGTTTGGAACGGGCCGGCTTACCGTACCGCCCGAAAGTTGATGAAGCACAGGAAACCGGATCCTCAGCACAATGTCTGTAATCACTGCATCAAACACGGTATATTGATCTTCTGATCAAATTCGGCCAGAGACGGAAATTATGAGACAGAGTCTGCATAAAATTTCAGCGAAAATTCAACGGAAATTTGGAAAACCGTTTCCCACGAGCCTGCAGCTTGAAGTCACTAATGTCTGCAATTTTCGGTGTATTATGTGTCCCTTTCACCGGCCAGGAAGTGAGATCACACGAGCCACGGGGTTTATGACTCTGGATCAGATCCACAAAATCCTCACGGAATTCGTGGATCTCGGAGGTGGATTTCTCATCCCCCAGGGTGCTGGAGAATCTTTTCTGCATCCGGAATTCATCGATATATTGACCATGGCAAAAAAACAATTTGGATTGCGTGTCGGCTTGAACACTAACGGAGTTCGATTGAAACGTGAGCAGATGGAAGCTGTGATCGATTTGGAAGTTGATGAACTCGGCTTTTCAGTAGATGCACTCCATCCGGAAACTTTTGAAACAATCACAGGATCCGAAGAACTGGACGGGATTGAACAGAATATTCAGACATTGCTTGAGTTGCGTCAACGGAACAATAAGCGATCCCCTCTGATTCGTACGCTTATTGTGGAACAGGAGACCAACGCAGGAGAAATTGATGAATATGTCAGGAAATGGACCAGTATTGTTGATGAGGTAGTGGTACAGGTGGAACGCATTAAAAGTGGTCGATGCCTCCGCTCAACCCGATCGGAACGACGACAACCATGTCGGCATCTTTTCGATACCGTTTTCATTCAATGGGATGGGGATGTTGTTGTGTGTTGTGAAGACTGGCAGAGTCAGACCATTATGGGGAATGTACAGGAAAAACCATTGAAAGAAATCTGGTTTGGTAATCAGATGAATCTGTACCGGGAAATGCAGAAAAATGGGACTTTTGCTCCGCCGTCCATCTGTGAAAACTGCGAAGCCTGGGCCGGAGGGAAAAAATCAAATAAATCCTGGGATCATCTCGATCTGGAGGAAACTGAACTGACTCGAACATTTAAACGGAAAAAAGATAGCAATGACAGAACTGGATAAATGGACTTTTAAGTATAAAATTTCGGCTCCGACACAGGATCCCTTTCTCCTCATCGATTTCCTCAATGACAGCGAGACTCTATTGTTTGATTGCGGTGTCCGTGTCTGGGGTCAGGTAAGAACAATCCTGAAAATAAAACACCTCTTCATCTCTCACGCCCATATCGATCACATGATCGGCTTTGATCACATTATCCGTGCACTTCTGGGCGAGAACAAACGGATGTGCATTTACGGTCCACCGGGGATTCGTGACCGGATCAGCGCAAAACTTAGCGGGTATGACTGGGATAGGGCTGCAAATCAGGAATTGATTCTGGAGGTCACGGAACTCAATGGAAATCGGCGTATCACTCAGGTACATGAATGCCGGAAACGGTTTGAATTGAGCGGACCGCCGGTGGAGTCGCCTTGGAAGGACCTCATATTTGAAGCCAGGAACTACCAGGTGTCTGCATTGGAAGTTGATCATGGCGGATCGCCGTGCATGGCTTATATTCTCACTGAAAAAGACCATCTCCGGATTAAAAAGGATAAATTGACGGATCAGGGCCTGGTGCCGGGTGTCTGGGTGGGGGAAGCGCTGCAAATGCTCGCCGATAAAAAACCAGAAAACACGGTTGTGGATACCGGCAGAAAAATGATCTCATTGGGGGAGATTCGCAAGGAATATATTCAGGTCCAACGAGGTAAAAAAATCGTTTATATTACCGATACAGTGTATTCTGAGACACTTGTGGAACGTCTGAAACCGCTTGCCAGCGGAGCCGATATTATTGTCTGTGAATCAACGTTTCTGGATCAGGATAGCGATCTGGCGCGGCAGTATCACCATATGACGGCAAGGCAGGCGGCTACTATTGCCCGGGAATGTGGCGCCGGAAAATTAAAACTGTTCCATTTGTCCAACCGGTATTTCCCCTTGCTAAACCAGTTTGTGAAAGAAGCCCGGGAGGTATTTCCGGATACGGATCTGTCCGCCCGGCTGGAACGGCGCAGGCAACATATGGTCAGGAATCGGTTCGAATGAAGATAATCTGAGGTTCAGCATCCGGTTGACCGCCGTAAAACAGATACTGGATCTCAATGCCTCCCGCACGGGGGATAATCACAAGATTCTTACGCAAAATACTCTCCATTCGATCTTCCGGAGACGGCGTGTTATCCGGCGGATGCACATGAAACAGTCCCAGATAATATCCCGGTAGACCGTGGGTTGCGATTTCTGCATACTGTTGGCTTTGACTGCCGATGTAGCCGTAACGGGAATAGAATAAAAATAACTCAAGGTAACTCTCATAAGCCTGATTCTTTTCCGCATCCCCGGTTTCGCTCTTCAAAGTGTCAATAATTCTCCGGGTTCGTACCGGGAGAAACGGGATCTCCTGCCGGATATCTTCCAGGATGGGAAGCAGTCGACCCCAATCCCGATCTTGCGTGAGTTTGCGGGCGTACACTTCATTCAAAGAAGTTACCGGAAGGAAGTGAACACGGTGAGTGGCAGCATCAATTGCAGCGATACCTCCGGTTTCTGAAAGCGTATTGGAATCCGCCAGTTTGATGAGATTCCGCATATCGGAAACTGTGGAAGGATGACGGAAAGCCTGCTCCACAGCACTGGCTTCAAATACAGTTTTTATCACTGCCGTATTTCGTGTAAAAAACGCATTCAACCGAATCAGCGACGCTAAAAGATCATGACTTACAGCGAAATCCTGAGCGGTTTCGGCGGTATGAATCCCATGGCGGGTAAATAGGAATTGTTCCCGATGCATCCGGGCTATGGATTTACGGGTCCAGGTTCCAAGATCCCGCATCTCCGGATGTCCGTCATCGGATTCCGGAGGCAAAGGAAGATTGTTGGTCACCAGAAGATCGATAAGCCGGTCATGGAGTTGGTTTTCAGGAACTTCATCAACCTGGTTCATGCAGCCCTGGACGCTAAAACAGAGGAATATTACCAGAATGATCCGGCGCGCATGGAACATCCAGAAGACATGTGTGTCCTCTCCAGGTGACACATGACTGAAATTGCTTATAAATTTCGTAAATCCGATCATCACATCTATTATGTACGCATCATACACCGAAAAAACAAGGTTATGGCATCAGTTTTGCTGATGTTCCGATCCTTGCGAAGCGGAATGGGGACCTGATGAGTTTTATATTTATAACGATGAAACCTTCCGGATTTATCTGGAAGATGGTTACATGACCGCACAACGGGAATGACAGGCGGTTTTTCTGAAAGAGCGTTCCGGGGGAAATCAGCCTTTTATGGATCGCAGAGTAGCTTCAACCATCTCCCGGACCCGATCGTAGTTGATTTCCGGTTTTCCGGAAGGTGGTGATGGCGATGGTGTCAGCTGCGGTTTGGGTTCCAGATATCGGGCGACGCGCTTGATATTGATGAGGTGTTTTGCCGTGATATTGTCGGATGTGGCATTCCGGCCCATGGATCCGCATCCCAGGGTCAGGGAGGGTGTCAATCCTGTTGTCAATCCGATGGCTCCGTGGGTGGATGGTGAGTTTACCAGTATACGGGAAACCGGTTTTTTCAGCGCGAATTCCTCAATAACTGATTCATCTCTGGCATGTATCGCCAGACTGTGTCCGGCGCCGCCCAGCGCCAGAAGGCGAATACATACGGTACATCCTTCTTCCGGACCGTCCACTTCATAAAATCCCAATACAGGTGAAAGTTTTTCCCGGGAAAGGGGCGATTCCGGACCGATTCCACAAGGTCGGACAACGAGAACCCGGGTGCCCTGAGGGACGGAAATATTCACGGCATGGGCAATGGTTTCTGCTGAACGGCCCACGAACTTGCCGGAAATGGCGCCCTGGGGCGTGATGAGATTTTCGGCCAACCGGGAGGCTTCGGAATTATCCAGAAAATACGCACCCTGTTTCTTGAGTTCTCTCACCACATCAGAAGCAATACTCCGGTCCGCCACGATGGATTGTTCCGACGAGCAGACGGTGCCGTTATCAAAGGTTTTAGATTGAACGATCTTATCAACAGCCGCCTCAACATCAGCGCTCTCATGAATGTAAGCGGGTACATTTCCGGGACCCACACCCAGTGCGGGTTTTCCGGATGAGTATGCCGCGCGCACCATATCACCGCCTCCGGTCGCCAGGATCAGGGCCGTGAGGGAATGTGTCATGAGTTCCTTTGTACCGGGCATGGCAAGGGTTTTAAGACATCCGATAATTCCACGGGGCGCGCCGGCTGTTACTGCGGCTTCATGCATGACATTACTGGTCGCCAAAATGCTTTTCCGGGCATAGGGATGGGGACTGAATATGATGCCGTTTCCTGCTTTAAGAGCAATTAGACTTTTAAAAATTACCGTTGATGTGGGATTTGTAGTGGGAATAATACCGCAGATAATACCGACGGGCATACCCACTTCCGATACCTGTTTCACCGGGTCATGACCGATAAATCCAATGGTTTTTTCATGCTTGATGGATTCATAGACGTTTCGTGCGGCAAACCGGTTCTTGATTTTTTTATCAGGTACATTGCCGATACCGGTTTCCTCAACAGCCATTTCCCCAAGCCGGTCGGCATGCTCAAGACCCGCTGCGGACATGGCGGCGACGATCCTGTCGATTTTTTCCTGGGAAAAAGTCTTATATACCTGAAATGCCTTGTCCGCTTTTATAAGCAGATCCCGAGCTTCCTGAATGGAAATTAAGTCGTTATCCTTCAATGCCGCCATGACAATTACCCTGCCTTTTTATCGCTCGTGCCTGTGATCACCCACATTGTCACGGAACTGTTTTGTTACCTGCTGCTTGTGAAACTCACAGTACATCTCACCTTTGGGAATCTTCTTACCGCATCGCACACATTTTTTCTTACTGGTTTTGCCTGCACCCCGGGTCAGCATGGCATAAAGATAGGTCAAAACAAAAAAAACGATGCACACGCAACCCAACCATAATAACATGCTATCGAGATTACTGGAGAGGGGAAGTGAATTCCCTTTGTCCTTGTAAATCCACATTCCAAATGAGATTATAATCAATACAATACCGGTTTTAAATACTCCCTGCATGGACAACTCCTGATTCAAATTTATAAAATTTACATCGGTCTGATATAATCCCAATAACCATACCAGGGTTCCTGATAGTAATCATAACCCCATTATCTTATAATTAAATCAGGTTTGGAAGCAAGGGGGATGTCAGACCGTATGGGAACAGTACACTCAGGAATTGAAGCGTTTGTGATCAGACGATTCCCTCTGGGGGAAAATGACCGGATTATTCTGTTTTTTACCTCCGGTCACGGTAAACTGCGAGCTGTCGCAAAAAATGCCATGAAACCGGGTCGAAAAATGTCGGGATTGCTGGAGCCGTTCAATTTACTGGAGATTGATCTCTTCGAAAAAGCCGGGAGTGATCTGTATCGGCTTAACAGTGTGGAACTGGCGTCGCGACCCCGGAGATTTACATCGGATCTTGGGCGATTGAGCGCGGGATTTGAGGTCCTTGGAATTCTGGAAAAGTTTGTACCGGACCAGGAAGTTGACCCGTCCTTGTTCGATCTGACAAAACAAACCCTGTTGGCGTTGGATAGAGAGGATGCACACCCGGAATTTGTCCTGAAAACATTCCAGTTCCGATTTTTTCAACTTGCCGGTTATGGTTTGAATCTTTGTGAGTGCAATCAATGCCGGAAACCACGTGGCAATCGGTCCGGGTACATGGATGTGCAGTCCGGTGGCGTCATGTGTTCAGTTTGCAGGTCCCGAATTGCAAGGGAATGCGCAGTTGTTTCTGCCGGAACACTGAAAATTATCGATGGGTTATTTTCATTCCAGGACATGTCGATACCGGAGGAAACAGCGATGAAACGGTTTATTCATGAATCAGAACCCGTTGTACTGGGGATGTTCGCCTGGCATTTCGGTGCAGTGCCATCGTCAAAAAAACTGATTAATCCACACGCAGATTAAGCATTTTTTAAAACCCGATGATCCTTTACACGCCGGGTCAATCCAATGCTGTCGAAATACTCCAGGATGGGTACAGCCTGTTTCCGGGAAATACCACAGGCATCCCGAAGTCCGCCGACCTTGATGGAACCCTCCTTCGCCACAGTTGTTCGAATCACTTCTCTGAAACGATCAATAACATCCCGCGTGAATATCAACCCATCTCCGATTCGGATCAGTACATCCATATCAAGAAGGTATTGCACGATGGGTTGTATTTCTGACAGATCAAATGACAGTGATTCATTGATTTCCTGAAGTTTACCACCCTGCTGGTCACGTTGGGTAACTGTTTCTACTACGGCCGATCTGATGATTTCCTGTTGTGGGGAAAGGGAAGGTGAAAACCCGGTGAGGCGGACCGCCTGCCCCATATCCACAAAGGTATTGTCCTGGAAAAATTCTTTTAATGCCGTCTGAAGAACTGCGGCTTCCGGGTTGGGTCGGAAAGACGTTCTGAGTTCTTCCCGGGACAGTCCGGATTTCAAGGGTTGTTGTTGATGATAACGGGTAACGATATCAAGAACCTGCTTTTTAAATTCCGACCAGGCGTCGATACCGATGTACCGGTCGGGATTACCGGAAATAACAACAATTTGCCGACCGGCACGAAATTCATCCACAAGTTCATGGATCTTTTCAGCAGATAATTGCATGGTCCTGCAGATATCAGCACTGCAAACCCCACTGATTCCTGAAACATCCAACCAGGTGGCGAATCGACCGTTAAGATCATCATCACCGAGAGATTCCAAATGTTTTAATACACCGGTATCATACCGTTTGTGCTTTACCGGCTCGGCATTGATGATTTTTCCTCCCCCAATGGTTATCACAGGTGAGTAGCTTCGCAATAGAAAGCGGTCACCGGTAAGGCATGCGATGGGATCGACCAATCGAATTTGCACCGGTGCCGAACCGCCGGGAAGAAGTTCTTCACGGTCAAGGAGAATCAGTCGTCCCAGAACCTCGGACGTGCCGGAATAAAATCGAATCTGAGTTCTGTTTTTTATCGGACGTGGCATCGCTTTAAGAAGATTGATGAATCCGTCCACCATGTATGTGACAGAAAGTTCTCCCGGGCGGCACAGGAGCATTCCCCTGCGGACGATATCCCGGTCCACGCCCTGGAGGTTGATGGCGGCACGTTGTCCGGCCTGGATGGTATCCACATTCCGACCATGCACCTGGAGCCCCCGGATTTTGCATCCGGGACCATCAGGAATCATGGTGACTGCTTCGCCTAAAGCGATGGATCCGGCATTCACTGTTCCTGTGACCACTGTGCCGAATCCACGAATGGTGAAAACACGGTCCACCGGTACGCGGAACAGACCGACATTCGATTTTTCACTCACCAACTCTGCCTGCTGACTCAGCACATCTTTCAGTGTGTCGAGACCCTGACCGGTTTTCGATGACACCCGAACGATTGGAGTGTCGGCCAGAAATGTGCCCTCCATGAAATCAGAAACATCCTCTTGAACGAGTTCCAACCACTCATCATCCACCATATCGGTTTTGGTAAGGACGACAAACCCGCATTTAACCCCCAGAAGATCACAAATAGCAACGTGTTCACGGGTCTGAGGCATCACACCCTCATCCGCAGCGATGATCAGCATCACGATGTCGATTCCACCGACACCGGCAACCATATGGTGAATGAATTTTTCGTGACCGGGCACATCTACAATCCCGAATTCCAGATCATTTCCCAGGCTGAGATGTGCGAAACCCAGTTCGATGGTGATACCACGGCTTTTTTCTTCCGGGAGTCGATCGGTATCAATATCCGTCAGGGCTTTAATAAGCGTTGTTTTACCGTGATCAATATGGCCGGCAGTACCCAGAATGATGTGTTTCATGCCGCCTCCGGAGATTAAATGCGTGAATAAATCCAGATTCCGGGATGCTCACCATGCTTGAATATGATGCGCAATTCATCACCGTTGCGGCGGTATAAACCGGTAGCGACGCGTCCAATGTACTCACTATGCGTGCTCAACTGAATCTGGAATGTGATGGTATCTTCCGTCAGGCGGTACATGCCGACATGGCTGAGAATAAGACCTTCACTGGTTTTTTCCACGTGAAAATCGGAGTAGTAACTTTCAGAAAATATTAGGATATCATTAAATTTTTGTTGGGTTTCACCGCCTGAATCAGTGAAATAATTCAATTTCCAGGCGCCAAACAACGAATTTTCAAAGCCGGAGTCTGTCATGAACTCACCCTCACTCAATTGCTGATTACAATATCAGGTTTATTGAAAAGTATCCAGAGATGATCCGGCGATCAGGAATTCAGATATTCCTTAAGATTTTCCTCTGTTTTTTCAAGAACCTCACTGAGGAATTGGGGTACCGGCTTGAACTGTGAGCAACCCGATGCACCGCGATGTCCGCCGCCGCCGAAATGGAGAGCGATTCGGCTGACATCGAACCCGTCTTTTGCCCGGAATTCGCAAAATACGCGACCATCTTCGGACTCCACAATGCAGATGGCCACTACGGCTGAAGCCAGGGAGATCAGATATCCGAACAAACCTGCGCTCCAGGCATGCCGATGGGTGGCGCCCAGAGATTCCAGTTCATCCCGGGTCAGAACAGCATAAGCGATGTTACCATCTGCCGCCGTTCGAAAATTAGTCAATCCCATCCCCAGAACTTTAAGATCCAGGAACGTGCGTGACTGGGTCAGTCTTTTGATGATGGGCGTGTGGTTTATTCCCGTATCAAACAGATGGGCCGCCGCATAAAATGTCTCAGAACAAACATTTGAGTTCTGAAAATGCCGGGAATCAGTGATCAACCCAAGATACAGTTTTTCGGCCACATCGGCGTCCATAGGCATATCCGCCGCCACCAGAAGATAATAGACAATCTGACAGGTGGATGATGCTGATGTATCCACGTGATCGTAGTCTGCAAACCCTTCATTTGTGGCGTGGTGATCGATATTGATCATGGGGCACTTTAGATTTCGAATTAAATCAGAAAATCCCGTGCGCTCCTCGGAACCGATATCCAGAATCACCGCCAGGTCATACGATTTTCCAACAGCACCGGGTTTCAGAACATCCTCACCCTGGAAAAAAGGTGTGAATCGTTCACCGATTTCAGTGGAAAGTGCCATATCGACTCTGGCGCCGTTCTTGCGCAGAGACGCCGCAAGACCCAGCATTGAACCCGCGGCATCACCATCGGGATGCACATGGGTAGTGATCAAAACATTTTTTTTTGTTTTCAGAATTTTTAAAAGTTCCGGTTTGAAATCCAGCATGCGAGATAACTCCAAATTCAGTTATTCATCAGTTAAATTTGCGTCCAGCGAATTATCCAGAATACGTGAAACCGTCTTCTGCATGCGTTTCACATGGATGTCTACAATATCGGATTGCTGCCCGGTATAACCCTTGTCGGCCAGCGCGGCGGCTTTAATGTAGGACTGTTCCAACTCATCGGAAATCTTCACGCGGCATTCAAACCACTCAGGGATTCGGGGATCATAGGTGGCGTAATCAATCTGAAGATAGGGTGCTGCAAAGTTAGGGTCTTCCGCCAATGCCCGGGTCAGCACAGGCGAACTCAACGATGATTTCCGAACCGGAAGATATGTCGAATTGATGCTCCAGCGGGCACCGTTATCCGTATTTGTGAACCATTTGATGAAATCCCAGGCTGCTTCCACCTTCACGGGATCACCATTGTCGAAAATATTGATATTGGTTCCGGATAGAATCACCGCAGGTGTATCTCCATACGGCACCGGTGCTACACCGTGATCAAACTTGATTTTGTCTTTCAGATAAACCCGGCTGACAATGGAGGCTTCAAACATGCCGACTTTTTCTGCCAGCCATTCATTCTGATGATCATATCCTTCCGCAAATTTGGCCAGTCCCTTTTCGATCATATCAGAATAAGATGCAGTGGCCTTCCGGCTGGCTTCGGAATCGAGAAACACTTTTCGGGTTTTTGGATCAAAGAGGTTCCCGCCATAACTCAGAAATCGGCAACCCCAATTCCACTGGTTCCGCAGGGTCAGTGCAAATCCGTATACATCCGGTGACCCGTCTTTATCGAGATCCCGTGTCAGTTTCCGGGAATACGCCTCCAGTTCCACGATGGTCCGGGGCGGCTTTTCCGGATCCAATCCCACTTCTCTGAACATATCTTTGTTATAGTAAAGCACCGGAACCGATTTATTGAAGGGGAATGACCAGACTTTTCCGCTAAACGTGTTATTTCTCAGGAGGACCGGGATGATATCCGCTTTAAAAGCCACTGGATCCGGTTCCTGGGCAATAAGGTCGTCCAGGCAGATCAGCTTTCCCGCCCGAGACAGTTTCAGGGTCAAAGCCTCGAAATTCTGGGAAATATCCGGTGACCGTCCTGCTACGACAGATGCCAGGATCTTTTTCTGAAGAGTATCATACGAGCCCATACAGATCCCGTTGATAAAATACTTGTCCTGACTGGCGTTGTATTCGTCAATCATTCCCTCAAGAACACGCCCCAGCGGGCCACCCATGCCGTGCCAGAAATTTACAACAATTTTCCCCTCAGCATCTTTTCCCAGGGAGGGTCCGCATTGACACAATCCGAGAATCAGCACGCAAAACAGCAATAGACGAACGCGTTTCATTCCTTCAACCCTGTCATGGCCTGACTTTCCACAAACCGTTTCTGAATAATGAAGTACCCGATGACAAGCGGCACAATAGAAAATGTTGATGCTGCCATGAGCAGACCCCATTCTGTACCGGCTTCCGAAAGGAAGTATGCGAGGCCCACCTGCAGCACGCGAAGGTGAGTAGAGTTGGTCACGATCAACGGCCAGATAAACGAGTTCCAGGAACCCAGGAAACTGAAGATTCCCAGTGTCAGGAAGGGTGGTTTGGAGAGAGGCAGCAATATCCGGAAATAAAATCCCATGTTGGAACATCCGTCCACGACCGCCGCATCATGAAGATCCTTCGGCAGTGTCATAAAAAACTGACGGAAAAAGAACACGGAATAAACACTTGCAGTAAATGGCACAATGAGCGCGAGATATGTATCCAGCCAGTGCAGTTTTGCCAGTATGACGTAGTTGGGTATCAGGAGTGCCTGTTGAGGTAGCATCATGGTTCCCAGTAAGGCAATAAAAATTGTGTTTTTATACGGGAAATTAAAAAAAGCGAATGCATATGCCGCCAGTGATGAGAAAAATAACTGGCAGCTCACCGTCACAATGGCTACAAAAATCGTATTGAGAAAATACCGGCCGAAAGGCTGTTCCGACCATGCATCCGGGTAGTTCTGCCAGTGAAAATGTGGCGGCCGAACCTGATCCTGCTCAGCCAGATTGGCTACTATCTGGTCAGACATGTCAGCGGAAGTCGCAAAAACAGCATCCCCGTTTCCGGTTTTCTGAAGTAAAATCATTTCCCGGGGACCGGTGTCCGTCTTTACCAGAAATAAAGGATACTCCTTACCGTCCACAAGCCGGGTTTCCTGCTGTCTGGGGATTATTTCAATGGTTTCGTTGAGAATACTGTCAGGACTTTTCAGACTGGTGGAGATCATCCAAACAAATGGAAAGAGCATGAAAAAGGAGCCGATAATCAGCAGTATGTGTACGATTCCTTTGTGTGCCCGATCTTCCCAGGTCAAACTGGCCAAACGATAATCCTCCAAAACCTATTGATAATGTACGCGCTTCTCCACGACAAGTTTCTGAAGCAGGGTCATCACAAAAATCATTATAAAAAGCTCAAATGCCACAGCAGCGGCATATCCGAAATGAAAGTCTCCAAACCCTACCTTATACAAGTAGAACACAACCGTCATTGTGGAATTCATGGGTCCGCCGCCCGGCGTCATCATATATATCTGGGCGAATACCTGAAACGATCCGATTATACTCATCACAAGAATAAAGAAGGTTATGGGGGAAAGCAGCGGCCATGTAATGTGCCGGAACTGTGACCAGCGCCCGGCACCATCCACTTCTGCCGCCTCGTAGAGATGGTTGGGGATGTTTTTCAAACCCGTGAGAAAGATGATGACATTATACCCGAGATGCTTCCAGACACTCATAACCACTATCGCGAGTAAAGCCCATTTAGGATCCAGCAACCATCGCTGTCCCGGAATCCCGACACTTTCCAGCACCTTGTTCAATAGCCCGAAATTGGGATGGTAAATCAACTTCCACACAATACTTACAGCATTAATGGACGTGATCACCGGAATAAAATAAATCACCCGATAGGCATCCATACCCTTGATTTTCTGGTTCAGCAGCATGGCGATGAAAAGGGAAAAGAAAATACTGAGAGGCACGGATACCGCTGTGTAATAAACGGTGTTGAAAAGACTCTTCCAAAACAGGGCATCTTTAAAAAGAATCTTGAAATTTCGGAATCCGGTAAATTTGGCTTCCGATATCAGATCCCAATTATAAAACGCCAGACCGAACGAGTAAAAAATCGGCAATACATGAAAACAGAAAATGATAATCACCGTGGGCATCATCAGCCAGTAGGCGAATAAATCCCATTTTCCCTGATCTGATTGTGAAGTCCCTTTCGTCGTCATAACACCGAAATCTACTACTCCTTCAGTGCTTTTACAAGAGAAAGATTGAATTCAGATGTTCGATGATCCCATTTCTCACGTGGTAGAACAGTTTTTTCATTTTCAGTGGGGTATTGAAAATTGGTTATTGTGTCAGAACCGATAACGATAATTGTACCGGTCCCGATACAGTCCAGGGCTGCTACAGGAATTTTGGTGTTCCGGGGCAGCGCGATGCCTCCATGCAAAGGGAAAAAAGATCGGACAAAAGATCCGGCGGACGCAGCAGTTTCCGCAATTATCCGGATAGAACCGGTACCGGACAACGGTTTCCCGTCAGGAGTAATCAAAGATGCTGTACCCCAGAATACCGCCGAATCGATTCCTGCGAAAAGGACACTTTCGGGAAATGAATGAATCAGCATGGACCACGGTTTTCCTGTGTTGTTCTCACGGTCTACTACTTCATCGGCATTGATCCGGATTCCGCTCCTGAGATGAATGAGTATCCGGTTCACCTCAGGGATGGCGGTAAGAGGATTCCGGGCGTTATTGGTTGCTACAATCAGTTTCCCGCTGTCTTCACGAATCCATTTCGCAAGTTTCTGGAGTTCGGTATCGGTAAATCCTGTCGTGGGATTGGTTGTGATGAAGATGTCCCAGCCTGTGAAATGATTCAAAGGTTCATGATTCAAGAAGACGGCAGCTCCGGGTATTTTCTTAAGATCGTCGGCAAACCGGTCCACAATATCAGCGGTATAATTTCCGTGGGCAGCATCAATGATAATATTGATTCCCGATGAATTATCCGGACCTTGATCACGGATGTCACTGGCCGATGGTAGTATCGGTACTATCGGTGCCGGGAGGGAATTCGGAGACCGGTTCAGAAGCCAGGCCGATAGTTTCACCGCAAGAACTCGATGGTCATACAACCATGAGATATATGCCTCATGACGGTTCTTTGTGATGTCACCAGACCCGTCATCAAACGGTGAAGAATCTCCTATGGCAGCGATCCGTCCCTGATTGACGTTTCCGGTTATGAGATACGCCTCATGGGGAGCTTCACCGGGTAGAATGCGTTGGTATTGACTCTCATGGGATTCAATCACGATGGACGTCGCTGCCCATGCGCCTACAGAATCGATCCCTTTTAACAGTGGGGAGTCATGGGCGGTGTCAGTGGGAATCGGAGCTCGTGAAAAGGTGCTCCCGGTAAAAAAAAAGCCCCAGGGTTCGATAATTTCATTAAGAATAAGACTGGAATCCCAACCATCCATGTTGCGATCTGATCCGCCGTGGTCAGCGATGAGAAACAATCCGCCGCCTTCCGTGACAAATTTCCGTACTGCGGTGATCTCGGCGGGAGTGTACCGGATATTGGGCTCAGGCAGGATCAGAAGGTCCTGCTGGGCCAGGAGCGCCTCCGTCAAACGTTCATCAGGGACGCAGTGACTGACCTGTTGAATGGTCGCTGGAATATGCCGGGCCAGGTCCGATGCAAATTCTGAATAAGCGCGGTCCGGTACCCAATCAGCATTCCCAAAGGATTGCCCGTGGACATCATCAAACAAAATACGGGCTGCTGGAGGTGAGGCGGCTTTTATCATGGGAAAATCTGCTGTCGCAAAGCACACGGCAAAAACCATTGTTACTGACATAAAAGTAAATTTTCTTAATCTCATCTATCTTCTCCCGGTTCAAAGGAAGCTGACGGTATCAGGGATTTTGCCCGCATGGTATTGAATTCCTCACGATGGAGCCGATGCAGGATCTTTTGAATTTCGGGATTCCATGATTGACGCAATCGATCCTCCAGACATTCCAGCGCATCAGGTATGGTACCGCACGCCCGGGAAACGCTGACAAACAGATTGAGGGTGTCCCCGTCGGTTACGCCATTATAAATACTCTCACGAAGCAGCACACGGGCATGTCTCCAGGCCATAAGTTTCCGGTATCGGGATAGTGGAATACCAGGGTTGGAAACATTTCCCCGGGCATCAAACAGGTTTAATTTCAGATCCGGAAACTCAGATGTTGCCTTTTCCAATCGTTGAATTTCATCTAAAAGGTCCGGGCTTGAATCAGATCGATTTTTCAAAAGATCATACGCGTCTGAAAGCTTTCCGGTGATCAGATAGATCTGAGCCAGTGTGCGCCGGAATTGCGTGTTTTCAGGATCCTGGCGAATTGCATCCTCCACCAGACCGGCGGCTCGACCGGGTTGTTTACAGGCCATGTAATAATGATAACTCAAATTATTTAAAATTTCCGGCGATGCTGCACCTGAGTTTATGACACTCTCTTCGATGGCAATGGCATCCTTGAGCCATCCCCGGGATGCCATGAGAACGGCCACGAATTGGCGTACATCCGGTATTCCCTGGGCAGTGGTGTCGGCCATCCTGTAAAATTCAAGTCCGGATTCCCAGTTTCCCCGCTCTGATTCAAACTCCCCCCGGTTTATAAGATATTCTGATATAACTGCACGGCAGGCGCTTTCCCGGGGAACGTCATCCCGGAAATATGCACCGGGAAGGCTGATGATTTCTGAGGCTGGTGGCTGGCTCCGGGAGCTTGACAGATCCATATAAGCTATTCCGAAAGGGGTCAGAAACTTGCGGTTGGCAATGCCCCTGTAGGTCTTGATAATGGGACGGTTTCCGTTGGGGGACCGTGATGTGCCAAACCGCTTTAAATTACTGTTCATATCAATAAAAGTGATATCCTGCCGCCGATTTTCAACGAAATAAAGATAACTCAGGCTGTTGGTGGGATTGTCACCCTGGTAGTAAAGGACTGCGTTGTGGGGACATGAACGAAGGAGAGATTTTCCGTAATCCGTTGCCAGAGTGATCCCGGACCTGTCTGCCGGAGCAAAGTTCAGACTGAATCCCGTAAAAAAAATGAGAAAAAGAAAAACCGGAGCAATAATCCGGCCGGATCCCGCAAGTCGCAGGAAAATCACGTGAAAACCAAAACCTGCGGCAATGGCTGTGAACCAGAGTATCGGAAGGAAATAGGCATCGATATCATGAATAGCGTAACTGAGGGAGAATGCCAGGTTTCCGGTGAGAAATAGGAGGATGGGCCAGCGAAACCGGGTTTGAGTGCGGACCAGAAGAATTCCTCCAAGGATAGCCGCAGGCCAGATTAAAATGTGTGTCCCTGATAGAAATTGCCCCGCACCGGCTGATAACCGGCTGATAATCAGATCCAGCGGTGATCCCAGCATCTGCTGGTGGAATTGAGTTCCGGTGATATGACTGAAAAATTGCGGCCATCCAGAGGGATCAAACCAGGAAAATTCCGGAGATACGGATGCTCGCACCGGCAGATAGATATATATGCCGATCCCGGGCAATGTGAATAGGAACCCTGAGATCAGGTTGCGGAACCGCCGGGCGTGGGGTGATATAAAAAGCAGAGGTATCCAGAAGATTGTCAAGGCATGATTGGCCGCTGATAATGCCAGAATAAAACAGGCCAGCAAAAACCATCGAGAATCGGACCCGGTACTTTTCAGAATAAACAGAAAGAATAATGAGATCAGAACCAGATGTAGACCATACACCTCAGCTGCAGTTGCTTGCTGCCAGTAGATGAGATCAAGACCCAGTCCCATGGCCCCGGCATATGCAGCAAACAAATGAAATTTCAGATGCCGCATTATTAACAGGAGGATCACCGGACAGAGTGCACCCAGTAAGGCGGTCATCAGGTTCACACGCCATGCAATGGTACCCATGGGTATCCGGCTGAAACCATGGACGAGGTTGATCCAGAGAGGATAACCCGTGGGATGGGCAATACCCAGTGTGGCGCCGGATACCGTGAGTTCACCGTGATTGGCACCCGGGAATATTTCAGGCGATGCCGTGGAAAGATAGAGACCAAAAAACAGCAGGAATACCAGACACCAGGAACTTAATATAATCAGATGATTTCTCGCGGTCATAAAGTGAGATGTTACATCAACGGTCCCGGCAAGTGAAGCTAATAATATAAATTCGAGAGAACACTTGACACAGGGAGCCTCCACATTTAACATGCTCCTCTTTTCAGAAAAGAATTTTTTTGGGATGGAGGCTTAAATGAATGAAAAACAACTAAAACACTTTCAGGAAAAACTCACTGATTGGAAACAGAATCTCTTGAAAGAAGTTGGTGTCACCATCGGTGAAAAACTCTCCCAGAGTCAAATCAGGCAGGGCGATTTTGGCGATCTCGCCAATATTGAAACCGATCAGAATTTTTTGCTGCGCATTCGAGATCGGGAACGGAAACTCATCTCTAAAATCAATGGCTGTCTCAAGCAGATTGAAGATGGTACATACGGCCGCTGCGAAACATGTGGTGATGATATCGATCCAAAACGGCTTGATGCCCGGCCTGTGGCAAGTCTTTGTATCGCTTGCAAAACCGAGCAGGAGAAGCATGAGCGATAAGCGTGATCTGAACCGTTGAAAACACTGAAGATCAGTCGTATCCTCGAGATTTCAACTCTCGTCACGCTCGTTCTGGCGTATTTTTTCCATTTCCATGTTTTATCTCATAATTCAGTCAAACCCTGGTGGATCATCCTTCTGATTGGCGCCATTGCGTACATCGCTGTTCAGGTGATTCTGGGAAAGGCAGGGATCACATGGTATTTTCTGATCCTGATCCCGCTGGCAGCCGCCAGTATATGGCAGTTTGGACTGAATTTGAATCTGGATTTCAGTCCCGTTGTCATCATCACTGTAGCCGTTCTCTATTTCTGTTTTCGATTCACACTGGGATCCATTGGGGTTCTGACCCTCATGGGTCTGGTACTCATCCGCGTTCTGACCAAATCTGTCCCCCCGGACATTATGATCTGGCTGCCTGTGTTTGCAGGGATCTGGGGGCTCATGTTCTGGCTGTTGAAAGAGGAACGGGAACGCTATCGATCTCAGTTTGAGACCATGGACAGCCGGGCGCGTGATTTTATGGTGCCCATCAATCCTGATCAGGATGATCAGTCAATGAACGATCTGGCAGAAGAGACCCAGATTGCTAAATCCGCTGCCAGTATCAAACGAATTGAAGATGCAGTCAAACGGATTACAGAGATTCTTGACGAGGTTCTGCATCCACATTCCAGTTTTTTCTTCCTCCGGGACACCCAGGAGGGATTTTACAAGGTGATGGGTCATAAAACTAAAAGTAAGTTGTTCGACAAGGATACTATCATTGAAATGGGTACTCATGGCGTGATTCCGTGGGTTCTGGAGCACAAAGATAAACTTCGCTATGAACGCCTGCCCCGGAATCTGCAGCATCCACCCTATTATGCAGGTCGTGACCGGATCCTGTCGTGTATGGTCTTCCCGGTTAAGAAAAAAATTACCGTAGTTAATGCCGAGGGCCAACTCATTGAAAGTACTGAGGTGGAAGGAGTGCTGGGTGTTGACAGTAAACGCAGTCATTCTTTTGATCATGACGAAGAACGCCTTATGGGAATGTTCGCGGAACTGGTTGGCAACATCATTCAGGTGTTAAGAGACTATCGGGAGATGGATTTTGAGGTCAGCACTCAAACGCGGTTTTATGATTCCGTGAAGAAAATTCTGGAAACAGACCTCAATCTCAATGAACGGATGAATCTTCTGGTGGAGATCAGTCAGCTAATCAAGGAATCAGAAGAAATTGCCGTGGCAGTGCCTAATGATGAAGACAGGTTCATTATCCGAAAAACCGAAGGTCTTTTTATGCCAAAAATTCAGGAGGCCGCCATCCATCCCGATTCGCATTGTGGGAAGCTCCTCTCCTCAGATACCAATGTTCTTATCCTTTCTCAGGACATGTTGAACCGGTCCAAAGGGTTTTTATTCAATCCCGCCGAAGGCAATATGAAAATAAAGTCGTCGATGGTGGTGAAACTGGCCATTGAAAATCGGGTCCGGGGACTGCTCTTTCTGGGGTCGCAAAAATGGAAACATTACAACGATCAAGATAAATATATGTTCAGCACGCTTGCTGCGCAATTTGGATTTGCCCTTGAAAATGCCAGGAAATCACAGCAGATCAGGGAACTGGCCATAACCGACGGCTTAACAAGTATTCACAACCATCGGTATTTCCAGGATTTCCTGGCAACGGAACTCAAACGGGCCAAACGGGAATCCACCACATTCAGTCTTCTGCTTTTTGATATCGATTACTTTAAAAAGTTCAATGATACTTATGGCCATCAGGCCGGTGATGAAGTACTGAAGAAAATTTCAGCCCTGTTGAAATCAGAAGCCAGAGAAATCGATCTGGTGGCGCGATACGGCGGGGAAGAGTTCGTGATGATATTCCTGAAATGTGACCTGAAAATGGCCACGAAGAAAGCAGAACGGATTCGAAAAATTGTAGCCCGGGAAAAAGTCGTGTTCAAAGAACAGTCTCTATCTGTCAATGTGAGTATTGGCGTTTCGAACTATCCGATGCACACAGAGATTGCATCGGAACTGATAACCCATGCGGATAAAGCGCTGTATCAGGCTAAATCCGGGGGTCGTAACTGTGTTGTTACGGCATCTCAGGAACCGGAAACACCCTGAAAATTCTCATTTATTCGTCTGCTTTGACTTCATCCCAGATGGCATCCATCTCCTTCAGGGTCATTCCTGCGAGTTTTTCTGAACCACCAACCCGGGTTTCCAACGATTGAAATCGGCGTCTGAATTTTCTGTTTGCTTTCCGCAGAGCTTCATCGGGCTGAATATCCAGAAACCGGGCCAGGTTTACCATCGCAAATATGAGATCCCCAAATTCTTCCTCTATTCTTTTCGAATTTCCGGGGTCCTTAATCTCCTCGTGGAGTTCATCCCATTCCTCAATGACCTTTTCCCGAACCTGGTCAATATGGTCCCAGTCAAATCCCACTTCCGCTGCTCGAGCCTGTAGCTTTTGAGCGCAGAGTAATGGTGGCAGCGCAGGTGCGATGGTCTCCAGAATGGATTCAGAACGGTCCCGGGATTCCTCTTTCGCTTTAATCGCCTGCCAGTTCCGAAGCACTTCATCAGACGTATCAGCTTTGACATCGCCAAATACGTGGGGATGACGCCGTTTCAGTTTCATGTTGATCGCAGAAATGACATCTGTGATATCAAAACGATTCGCCTCAGTGCCAATCCGTGCATGGAAGACAATCTGGAGCAGCACATCACCCAGTTCATCCGGCAGTTTCCCCAGATCCCCGCTGTCGATAACAGCCGCTACTTCATACGCCTCTTCAAGCAGAAACGGCACCAGGGATTCATGGGTCTGCTCACGGTCCCAGGGGCATCCGTTTTCACTGCGTAATCTAGCCATGATGGATATGAGTTCAGAGAGTAATTCGTTCTCAGTGTGTTTGTTCATAATACCTCCGTTCCGGTGGATATCATTTACCGGTGGACAATTCAAAGAAAAAGATTTGAGATCCACATCGTTGATGCGTACACTACCGCTAAGTTTTGAATTGCCGGGAGGTAACTATGATGAAGCGAATATTATTTACCCTACTCATTGCCGGGTTTTTTTTAATTGTTCCCTGTGAGGGTCTGGAGGCTGCATCCTTTCAGTCCGCGTTCGGTGCCCGAGAGTGGGACATTAACTGGAATCCGGATCTTGATCTGAATTCTGATGGAATCATCGATGGTATTGATCTGGCGTGGAGCCAACTTGATCCCGTGAATCGAAATGGGAGACTGATTCCGGCGATTTACCGGATGGATCATGTCTTGGTTAAATTTGAGGTGGAACAGCCACTCAATTCCATGAATGGTGTTCTGGATGGCTATAATTCCCGGATTGTACAGGGTATAGATAGTGGCGGCACCGGATTTTTTCGCGCGGAACTGCCTTCCGGTGAGTCCGTGACCGGGTTTGTGGCCCGGTTGAAAGAAAATCCACGAATTGCCGATGCGCAACCCAATTATATCTGCTCAAAAAGCGACTTTCCTAATGATACCTATTATGGAAGACAGTGGAATTTTGATGCCATTTCCGTGGAAAAGGGATGGGAACTGACCCAGGGCGGAGACAAAGATACGGTGGTGGCAATTCTTGATTCTGGAATTGCGTATGAAAATTTCGAAGATTATATCCAGGCTTCCGACCTGGCACAGACTCACTTTGTCCCCGGATACGATTTTATAAATTCTGATGATCATCCCAATGACGATGAAGGCCACGGAACCCATGTGTCCGGAACGGTCGCTCAGTCCACAAACAACAATATAGGTGTGGCGGGCGTTGCATACCGATGTGCATTGATGCCGGTGAAAGTGCTCAATAATAAAGGTAACGGCACATCGGATTCTCTGGCTAAAGGTCTCCGTTTTGCCGCAGACAACGGCGCGGCAGTTGTTAATATGAGTCTGGGATTTCCTTTGGGTGTTGACGGTGGTCCGGCGGTGAGGGATGCCGTGACTTATGCCATGACGAAAGATGTGATCTGTGTGGGGGCTTCCGGAAATGAAGCCAATACCTCGGGATATGACGGGGGAGTAGATTACCCGGCCGCTCTGCCCGGTTGTATTGCCGTGGGCGGGACCCGGTACGACGGGAATCTCGCATACTATTCCAACTGGGGTCCGGAACTGGATTGCGTGGCCCCCGGCGGTGATATCGGGCGGGATCAGAATAAGGACGGGCAGCCCGACGGTATCCTTCAACAGACATTTGTCAACGGGAACTATACTAACATCGGGTTCTATTATTTCCAAGGTACTTCCATGTCCACGCCGCATGTGGCAGCAGCAGCAGCCCTTTTCAAAGCCCGGCATGGCGGCAGCCTGGCTGCGTTTCGAACTGCACTTCAGGAGACCTGTCAGGACCTGGGGGATCCGGGAAGAGATGACCGGTTCGGATACGGTATGATTGATCTTGAAGGTATCGTCAAAAAAGGAACTGGCTGGGGAGCCGACGGGTGGTAAGAATGAAAATAATAATAATTACAGTGGGTCTCATCGCCATAATCATGAGTTTTGGAACCGGAATCTATGCCCGGTCCGGGTTTGGAGCGAGTCTTCACCTGGGATACTATATTCCTGCCGGCTGGGCCGATACTTACGACCTTGTCTATGGTGGATCCGGAGAACCCGCGTATGGCATCGAACTGAAATATCTATTCGATATGCCGCTGGAACTGGCATTCACGCTGGATATGATTTCAGGAAGTGGAGAGGCTGTCTGGCCGGACGGCGAGAGCAGTGGGGAGAGTATTTCCTTCGATTTAATGCCGCTGATGATGTATGCCCGATGGCGATTTAATCCGGACGCAAAACTATCACCGTATCTGGGTCTGGGAGGCGGATTCGTCACCTTCAAGGAAAGTGGTCGTGGATCAAAGTCCGGGGGTGGATTCGGGCTTCAGGGCGGTCTGGACTATTCTTTCCTGGAAAACCTTAATGGATATGCAGAGATAGAATATACATCGTTTCCCGATGTTATCGGTGGCGGTGACGCCAGCCTCTACTACGGGGAAGATGATGTGGGTGGTATCACCATACGTATGGGAATCCGATACCTTTTCTAATTGACCCAATTGAAAATCCAGAATATATAGTCCAGCTTCGCGTTTAAATATGGAATATATTTGACCCGATAGCGAGTGATTTGCTAGATTCCCCAAGGCTTTATGGAGAGTACTGGATGAATTGTGAAATTTTAGAGGTTAATCCCAATTTTCCTCAACCAAGGAAAATGGAATATATTCGGAGAATTCTGGAGAATGATGGCGTAATCGCATTCCCAACAGATTCTACTTATGGGATCGGTTGTAATCTCTATTCGAAAACCGCCATTGACCGGTTATTCCAGATTCGAAACAGAAGCCGGAAAAAACCATTCACTTTCCTCTGTGCCGACCTCTCTGATCTGGCGCAGTACGCCAATGTTCACAACAGCGCTTACAAACTGATGAGAAAACTCACACCGGGATCATACACATTTATTCTGGATGCCACGCAGTTGGTGCCGAAGATCATGCGCACCAAGCGATACACCGTGGGAATCCGTGTGCCGGATCACCCTGTCTGTCATGAGATGATCGTGGCTTTAGGCAATCCGGTGATCTCCACGACGGCACGGTCCAATGGTGAGCTTTTCGCAGATCCATGGGTCATCAAAGAGCATTTCGGGGACCATCTGGATCTCATTGTCGACGCCGATTACATCTATCCCCAACCCACAACGGTACTGAATCTCACCGGCGGTGGTGTGGAGTTGGTCCGCAGTGGCAAAGGCGAATGGGTGGATTGAGATTATGGGTGATCTGAATGCACCGGCATTGTACCCGGATTACTATTTCCTCAATTATGAGATTCCGGGATTTCCCGGATTATTCACCCCGGGAACCCATGTGTGGCGGTGTCTCGATCATATCAGCCGTGCCATTGCACAATATATTGTTGCACAACCGATATCTCATGGACTGCCTGCTGCATTTCAGCGATGGGAAAGACCTCTTCCCGGTGGAACCACCGAACAGGTGTTCACTGCCATTGACGGGTTCGTTGCTGAAGAGGATCTGATCCTTCGGGAATGGAACATTTTTATCGGGAAAGGTGTTGTAATTGAGCCTACTGCCATGATCAAAGCGCCGGCTTACATCGGTCCCGGAAGTGAAATTCGTCAGGGTGCCTATCTCCGTGGCAATACAATTGTTGGTCCCAAATGCACTATCGGTCATAATACAGAGGTTAAAAATTCAATTTTCATGGGACATACTGAAGCCGGTCATTTTGCCTATGTCGGGGACAGCATTCTGGGTAATTATGTAAATCTGGGCGCAGGTACCAAACTGGCCAATCTGCCTTTTCGGACGCTTGATGGAAAAAAAGAAGAGGCTTTTCCTTGTTTTGAACTGGAACTCGACGGTCACATGCTGGATTCAGGCCGATCGAAACTCGGTGCCATTCTTGGGGATGGTGTTGAGACCGGTTGTAACAGTACACTGGCTCCGGCCGTGTTTTTAGGAAAAGACACATGGGTGTACCCCTGCATGTATGTACCCAAAGGATTTTACGGATCACGAATGATCCTCAAATCAGGCGCCCGGACAGTGCTGATTCCTAAACGGCCGTAATCGATTTCGGATGCAGGTTCATCCCCGAATAGAATTTTTATCCCTCTCACCACCCCCGTCAGGCCGGTGGATACTCCGTAGTTCAGTGCCTCTTCCATTGCCCCTGAAGCTAAAAACAGTTGAAATTATAAACAGAGAGTTGAACTGTCGGAGTCTTTTGGATTCTCCAGCATCAATCATCGTTGAAATCAGCGACTTCAATTCGATGATCGGTGTGAATTTCATAAATAAGCAGAATGTGTGGCGATTCCAACTGGATAGACGATTCCTGAATGAAAAAACAAAAATTATTCGCCAGGGGATTAGAGAGGCTGTTGAGAGCAATCTGTATGGTGTGGAACCATCGAGTTTTGAAACAGTGGGAGCCAATGGCGTTACCGGACCGGTAGAAAAATTGATCACCGTCCTGTATGTCCGCGAAATCCGTGATTCCCGATGGCGAAGCACCGGTATCCCCCCTGCAGTGCTGATTCTCGCCGGCCTGGCCGAACGTGCGGGTTTTACAGCATTAATCCGCGGGATCTCTCTCCATGAAGCTGATCTCAATGTGAAAGAACCACCGGGCTTGATTGCAATCGGTTTGTATGAGGATCTTTTTTTAGAAACCAGGAAGATCATTCAAAAGATCAAATCCAAATGGCATGTGCCTGTAATTGTTGGCGGACCCATGGCAACGCTGACTCCTGTTCCTCTGCTGGTCCACCTGCCGGAAGCCGATTATATCTTGCGGGGTGAGGTGGAAGATACTTTTCCCGTTCTGCTCCGGACCCTTGCCGCATCCAGGGATGAATTACAGGGTTCCGATAATCAGGATCTGGAAAATCTGTGGGGCATTCCCGGTTTGGCATTCCAGAATGAGACAACACTTGTTCTGGGTGATTTTGACACAGTTCCGACCCTGTCACCCGAATCAGAAGTGCCCATGAGTTTTCATCTCATCCCCCGGACGGATCTTCAGAAAGGCATTGAATACTCTACATCACGTGGATGTCCGCGGCGCTGCACGTTCTGCTCACATGTTCACGGCTCCAAAATCAGACCCTTCAGCCTGGGTCAAATAGAAAATCACTTGAGCCAGTTTGTGACTCGATTAAAAGAATTTGACCCCGGTCAACTATCTGAACTTGCCGGGTCGGTGAACTTCAATGACGATGATCTCCTTCTTGACCCCGATCGGTGCCGTGGGATTTTAGAGATAGTGGCTGCCCAAGGTCTGAAACTATGGGGTGTGCAAAGTTCATTGGCGACAATTAATGCACCGGCTGTTCGTGAAAAAATCCTGTCCCTGATTTCCCGGAAAGAATTTTTTCAGGGGAATGCTCCGATAATCTGGATCGGGACAGACGCATTTTCAAGTTCGCGGTTAAAACGATTGAAAAAATTTGGAACCCAGGAACAGATCAGGGATATTTGCCGAGACCTGGACGCCCATAAGATCCTGGGTTGCCATTACTGGATAATGACAGACGGCGACTCCACCTGGCGGGAACTGATTGATGAACTCATTATTTTGACTGAGCTGAAAATCCGGTATCCCAACACATTTCGGGTACTTCCCAATGCTGCGACGCTTGTGCCGTATCCCTCCACTGAAATTTACCGTCAACGGATATCCAATCATCAATTTGACAGAATTATAATGAAAACGCTTCTGACAAATCCGGAATTTCCCGGATATGACTATCCTCTCATCAGTCACGAACGTCCGCAGAGTTCATATCTCTATGCTATGATCGAACCCGGAGCCGATGTTCCGGAACGGTTGCTGTTTGATCCGTGGAAATTTATTGAATGGATTCGGGCCGGCGAGTTTCACAAGTGTTTCTCTGCGGCGGTGCAGGGGTTCCGACGGGAGATTGCGGACAACCCGGAACTGCCGGACAGTGACCGAGAGACGGCGCTTCAGGATATTCAGGAGCGAATCCACCGGTTTGAAACCTTGTGGCAGTGATATGGACCCACTTTTGACTCAGATTCCTCTTCTGCGTATCATGCTCGGGTATGACAAATGAACAGGAAAATAAAATGACAAAACAAAACTCATTTCAAATAAAAAAATTCCCGATGAATGGCCGGTGGCACCTGGTTTTTTTCTTAGGGATCTGCCTGATGCCCTGGCTGGTTCTGGCAGGATGTGCAGGTGTTCCGGCAAAATCTGCTTTAGATGCCGGGGGGATCACGGAACCGGAGACCGTGGATTCGGGACGGGCGGATCTTTATTACCATGTCCTGCATGCTCACAAATTGAGATACGAGGGCAGAATTCCTGAAGCAGTGGAGATTCTGAAAGCCGCCGTGGCAAATAATCCGGAATCCCCCGATGTATTGAATCACCTGGTGTATTTCCTGCTTGATATAGCCTTCAGTACACCCGGTGACTCCGATGAACACAATTACCTGCTTCAAGCGGAAACCTATTGTGAGGAGGGGATTAAGCAATTTCCCGACGATACCACGTTATATAAAGTTCTCTCGGATCTTTACATCAATTCGCAGCGATACCATGCAACTATCCGCTTGTATAACGTCCTGTATCAGAAGATGCCCGCGGATGCCGAAATCGGAATTACTCTCGCGAGACTCTATATCCAGACCAACCAGTTCGAAGATGCTGAAGCAACCCTCTTGTCGATTGAGCAGCCGGATGAGCATCCCGAAGTCTGGAAAGTGTTTGGCCTTCTATCCGGGGAACAGGCGAAATTCAGTGAGTCAATCACATATTATCTCCAATTTCTGGACAGATTCTCCGACGATTATGAAGCCCGGTATAATCTGGCGATCTGCTATCTCAATCTAGAGGATTACACATCTGCCTTGACTGAACTTGAAAAACTTCTGTCACAATATCCCCGATTCGCAGAAATCAATCTCAAATTGGCGGAGGTTTACGAGAAGCTTAACCGGTTTAAAGATGCAATAAATATCCTGGAACGTGTTCTTCCCAATCCCACGGTGGCCCTGACAGCAAGAATCAACATCGGCCGTCTCCTGCTCTTAAATGGTGAACCCGACCAGGCAGAAATTATTCTGGAAGCGGTTCTGAAGGATAAACCCGGGCAGCAACTGGCTGCCTTTTATTTTGCTCTTTCTTTGTTCGATCAGAAAAATTTTGAAGAGGCTTACAAATACCTGAATAAAAGGTTTTCCGGTCAAAAGTTATCTCTTCCCGCTGTGGATCTCATGGTGCAGACCCTCATAGAATTAGACAATATCGTAGATGCGCTGCGGCTTCTGGAGCGTGCTATTCGGGAAGACGATGAGGAACCCCAGTATTATCTGTTGCTGGCGGAACTTTACAAGATAGATGACCACAGGGAAGATGCCATCCGGGCATACCAACGCGGATTGGGAAAATTACCCCGGCATCGCCAGTTGAATCTTGCACTGGCGTTCTATTTTGATCAGATCGGTGAATGGCGAAAAGGGGTATCCCTGATTGAAGAACTGATGACACATTATCCCGGCGACGCCGAACTCATGAATTACATTGGCTATACTCTGGCTGACAATAATGATCGGCTGGATCATGCGGAAAAACTCATCAAAGCAGCTCTGGAAAAGGCACCTGACACTCCCGCCTATCTTGACAGTTTGGGATGGGTCTACTACCGCTTGAACCGATTGCCGGAGGCTCTGAAATATCTGCAGTCTGCATTTGACCTGCTCACCCGGTATGATCCAATTATTATTGCACATCTGGTTGAGGTGAATATCGCTTCGGAAAATATGGAAGAGGCAGAATCACTGCTAAAAACCGGCCTGGAAATGTATCCTGATAATTCCTACCTGAAAGACCTCCAGAACCAAATAGAAGAAGCCGGATCCCGGTGATGATAAATCGATACCTCTGTCTCATTTTTCTGATGATTGGGGTTGTGTCATGCGCCCGACATCCGAAAGTCGGGATAGAAGAGCGTCAGCAGGCTGTTCGGTGTCAGGCTCGGTTTTCCATTGAAACACCCTCCCGGAAGATTATCGGTGTGAGTATGATTTCCGTGGATTCCGACGGTCGATTTTTCTGTGAACTGCAGACTCCCGCCGGGTTGTCCGTCGTGCTGATAACGCTGGATGGCAATCGACTGGAGTATCTGGATCTAACCCGGAGATGTTATCTTAAAACAGGCCTGTTTCAGGAATTGGTTTCTCGCGAACTGGGACTGGCTGTATCAGGTGATATGCTCTGGGAATGGTTCGGGCTTATGCCTGCTCAGGAGCAAAACTCGGCGCGATCTTATCGGACAGCCGCAGATGCCATGATCTCCGTCAGATGGATTTCCAAATTTTCCGAAGGAGACGGCAAACTCGTCATTGGGTTCCCGAACCGTGATATCCGGATTGTTCTGACCATGGAATATTTTATGAAGGATGATCCGAAAAACTGCCGATGGACCTTTGATCGAGATCGATTTCCAACCTGTAATACCGACCGGATATCCCCGGACATTTTTTAAATTCAGATGAAACTCGAACTGTTATCTCCGGCGAAAATTAACCTTCTGCTGAAAATTTTAGGCAGGAGACCCGATGGATTCCACGAAATCATTACGGTAATGCAGACGGTTTCACTGGCCGATGAAATTACGATAATTACAGGGACTGCATCAACAACCGTGCGGGGAGATCGCCCGGACTTCCCCGATGATGAGGACAATATTATCCATGGGGCGATACAGGGGTTTCAGGAGATCTCAGGTATTCAGGATGGGATACAGGTGAGGGTAAAAAAACGGATTCCTGTGGCAGCGGGTCTGGGGGGCGGATCTTCCAATGCCGGAACGGTGCTTCGTGCACTCAATCAGCACTATGAAGAACCTTTGAATTTTCAATCTTTATCCGAGCTGGCGGGAACACTGGGATCCGATGTGCCGTTTTTCCTGACCGGGGGCACGGCTCTGGCCTCGGGGCGTGGGGAGACAATCACCGTGTTGCCGGAACTGGATAAAGTGTCGATTGTATTGATAAACCCCGGATTCGCCGTCTCAACAGCTCATATTTACCAGAAACTAAAGATAGGGTTGACAACACCTGAGACTGCTCTTAATATACTGCCGGTTTTTTCATTGGGAACCCGATGGTCAAATGATCTGATTAATTCCATGGAAAACGACCTGGAAGATGTTGTTATGGATGCCTATCCTGAAATTAGACAAATCAAGTATTGGCTGATGGAGCGGAATGCAGGAAAAGTTCTGGTTTCAGGAAGCGGGGGCACTGTCTTTGGGCTGTTTATGGATCCTGATGATGCCCGAGAAGTTGGGTCCGTGGCAAAAACGCGGTTTGAATGGGTGTCTGTTGAAGAGACTCAGAATTCCAGCTTCATATGAAAGCTATGGATTTGGGGCGTCGGCAAGTGGTAAGCCACCGGTTTTTGGAGCCGGCATTCGTAGGTTCGAATCCTACCGCCCCAGCTTTAATTTTGGTTGGTGTTTTGACCACAACCGGGAGGTGTTGGTTTGGAACGAAATTTTGATCTGAAAGTTTTTTTCGGAACGGCGAATAAAGTTCTGGGTAACGAGATTTGTGAAAATCTCGGTATTGAACCCGGAAAAATTATGATTAACCGTTTTGCCGATGGAGAGGTCTTTGTGCAGATTGAGGAAAACATTCGGGGCAAGGATGTCTTCATTGTTCAGCCAACCTGCGCGCCTGTGAATCAGAATCTCATGGAGTTGCTCATCATTATGGATGCAGCCATGAGGGCATCTGCCAAGCGCATCACCGCCGTGCTTCCGTATTATGGCTACGCCCGACAGGATCGAAAAGATCGACCTCGGGTCCCCATCACCGCACGTCTGGTGGCGGATCTGATCACGGCTGCCGGCGCCGACAGGGTCCTGACTTTGGATCTCCACGTGGGACAGATTCAGGGCTTCTTTAACATTCCTGTTGACCACCTTTACGCCACGCCGGTTTTCATGGAAGCGATTCTGGAAAAGGATTATGCTGAAGATGTCCTGGTGCTGTCACCGGATGCCGGTGGTGTGGAGAGAGCCAAGTTCCTGGCCCGGCTCCTGAAAGCGGATCTGGCCGTGGCAGATAAAAGACGGGAAGTCCATAATGTTGCGGAATCCATTCGGATCATCGGTGACGTCCAGGGACGGAATGTCCTGATTCTCGATGATATTATTGATACGGCCGGTACACTGATGAAATCTGTGGCCGCGTTGAAGGATGCCGGTGCAAAAAAGGTCATTGCCTGCGCATCTCATGGTGTGTTTTCCGATCCGGCCCTCGAACGGATAAAGGGAAATTTGCAACTTGAAGAGGTCATCGTCACCAATACCATTTCATGGAAAGGCGCTGTAAGAAAGATTCAGAAAATAAATGTGCTCTCTATTGCTCCACTTTTTGCAGAGGCCATTAAAAGAATACATGATGAGACATCCATCAGCTCACTGTTTGTTTCAAAAATATGAGATAATACACTGGGTAATTTCCGGGAGGAACTCTAAACATGGAAGCATTAATTCAAGCAAAAGTTAAAAATCAATCCGGTAAAGGCGTCAACAGAAAACTTCGGTCTGAAGGTCTTATACCGGCGATTCTGTACGGTCCCCATCAGCCCACTGTATCTTTGATCCTGGATCAACGGATTACGGAAAGAATGCTGATACTGGGCGCTGGTCGACGGATCATAGATATTGAATATCGGGATGAGGATACTGTTGAGAAGTGTCAGGCGATGTTCAAGAGTATCAGTCGTGATCCGGTTTCCGGAAGAGTTATTCACATCGATTTTTATGCAATTAAAAAGGGTGAATCCATCATCAAGGAGGTCCCGGTCAAGATTTTTGGCGAAGCCGTTGGTGTTAAAGAAGAAGGTGGAACGCAGCAGTTCGTTACCCGGGAAGTCAAAATTAAATGCCTGCCGAAAGATCTTCCGGAATTTATTGAGATCGATATCTCGGAACTGAAGATCGGTGATACGATCGTTGCCGAAAATCTGATCATTTCTGATAATATCCAGATGATGGAAGAGCCTGAACGGGTGATTATATCAATTCTGGCCCTGAGAAAAATAGTTGAAGAAGTTGAGGAAGAAGAACTTGAAGAGGGTGAAGAAGGCGAAGAGGCTGATGAAGCCGATGAAGCCGATGAAGCCAAAAGCGAGAACTAGACTGGAATCAACAGGTTAGAAAGTGAGTCATCGAATCGTGATTGGTCTGGGAAATCCAGGAGAGAAATATTCAAACAGCCGACATAATGCCGGCTTTTTGGCAGTGGATCAGCTTCGACGCAAACGAAGAGGTTCCCGCTGGATCCGACGGAAAAACTATTTTGAGAGTCGAATCTCCCTGAAAAACCACGCTATTGTCATGATCAAACCCGTTACATATATGAATCTCTCAGGTATTGCCGTCGCGCACAGTATGAACGTGCATGAGTGCAGGCCTTCTGACCTGATCGTCATTCATGATGATCTCGATCTGGAACCCGGTCGGGTCAAGATAAAGGTTGATGGCGGTGATGGGGGACATAACGGACTTGCTTCTATATTCCAGCAGATTGACTCACGAAATTTTACGCGAATACGAATCGGGATCGGACATCCGGACGTGAATGTTACCGTCACCGATTATGTGCTGAATAAATTTGAATCTGATAATGATGAAACCATCTACAAACAGAGTATAGCGAGAGCAGCAGAAGCCGTGGAATCTATATTTTACAAAGGACTGACAAAAACAATGTCTCATTTCAACAGACGCAGTCCGAATGATGAATCCAATGGTGAAAATGCGGATGCTGTAAAGTCAGATTCTGAAAATGCGAAAGCATTGAGAAAGGGGGAATCACCCTGAAAACGTACGAAACAATTTGTATTTTGAATCCCAACCTGGAAAAGGAAGCCGTGGAGAATATGGTGACAGGCTGGAAATCTGTAATTGCCGATCGTGGTGGCGATTTACGGAAACTGTCTTTCTGGGGAAAACGATCCTTGGCATTTGATGTCAAGAAATTTCACCAAGGCAATTTTATCCTGATGCATATTCAGGGTGCCAGTGAAATCGTTGACGAACTTGAGCGCCTGTTTAAAATTAATGAAGAGGTAATCCGGTTCCAGACAGTGGTCATGAACCCTCAGCAACTGAAAGTTTCTGAAAATATCCTCGCACGAATGGAAAATCCCGACGCGGTTGATGAAGAATCTGATTCCGATGACGCAGATCCTAAGAAAGCTGCACCGGATGACGCAGAATCTAAGAAAGCTGCACCGGATGACGCAGAACCTAAAAAAGCTGCACCGGATGACGCAGAACCTAAAAAAGCTGCACCGGATGATGCTGTTCCAGACAAAACTACCACTGCAGAAGCGAAAAAACCGGTGGAACAGAAAGAAACCCCAGTGGTGGATCCGGTACCTGCCGTGGAAACATCAGCAGAAACACAGACATCTGAGGAACCAGCTGAAGACCCCAAAGAATGATGTGACAAACGGATATCATGTCTGGTAAAAATGGTTCTTAGTCTCGGGAGATAGAAAAATGGAATTAATATTGAGAAAAGATGTTCAGGACTTGGGTAAAGTAGGTGATCGAGTAAAGGTTGCCAAGGGTTTTGCCCGGAATTATCTCATTCCTCAGGGCCTGGCGGTTTTGGCCAGCGAGAAAATGGTTATGGCGATTCAACGGGAACAGGTTCTTGAAGAATCCCGGAAAGCCAGAGATATTCAGAAAGCAAAAGATCTTGCCAAAACCCTGCGGAAGATTTCTTGTACCATCGTGAAACAGGTTAGTGAAGGCGATCGGCTTTTCGGTTCCGTCACACCCCTGGATATCGTAAAAAGTCTTGAA
>SWBY01001511.1_pt1 | contig 58205 bp, 36 predicted proteins | sample 4693071 | NCBI WGS metagenome assembly SWBY01 (sample SAMN10267273, study PRJNA491770) | bioreactor metagenome | isolation source: DHS bioreactor inoculated with marine methane seep sediment | place: Japan: Omine Ridge, Nankai Trough | collected 2006-05-06 | reverse complement strand
ATTTAACTCATTCATAATATACAGTTATCCTTTATTCATTTTCACCTCCAAATTCCATAGAAAACCCTTTACGAGGGTGTTTTGCATCCAATATCTTCTTCTGTTTTTTTTTATTTACATGCGTATAAATTTGGGTAGTCATAATCGAGCTGTGACCTAGAAAGTGCTGAATATATTTAATATCAACTCCAGCTTCAAGTAGAAGCGTTGCAAAAGTATGTCTGAATGTATGAGGAGTAATCTTCTTTTTGATATTGGTTTCTTTTACGTATTTATTAATCATATATCGGACTGATTGTTCAGACAGTCTATGCCCTAATCTATTCATAAAGAAATAAGTTCTATCCGGGAATGTAGAAGAAATCAATTTATCGTATCTTTTTAACATAGTTAGCATTTCACTACTACATAAATGAATCACTCGCTCTTTGCTGCCTTTACCTTGAACAGTAATGGATTTACCTTGTAAGCTCACATCATCAACTTTAAGCGTACATAATTCAGAAACCCTAACACCAGTGCCAAAAAGTAATTCAAGGACTGAGATGTCTCTTATGGTGGTAATATGAGTATAATGTTTCTTGGGATTATAGGCTTGGAGATCTCGATAAGCAATTTTAAAGATCTTCTTAATCTCCATTAATGTCATTACTTTTGGTAATCTAACAGGTTCCTTCAGTGTTAATCGCATTTTTCTAAAAGGATTAACCAGAATAAGATCTTCATATTCCAGGAAATTAAGAAATGCCTTCAAAGTAGCTACTTTTCGTTTCACACTCTTAATTTTATAATTATTCATTAATAATTCAACATAATTTCTTAATAAGAATTTATCTAACTTCGTAATTACTTGCTCCGGATCATTCCTTGATGATCCAAAGAAAACAATAAACTGTCTGAAATCAGATTCATAAGCTTTAGTAGTTTTTACACTTAAATTTTTCTCATATTTGCAGTGTGAAATAAATTGATGAAAAAAGGTTTGTAACTCTTGCATAGTATCCTCCCAATGTAAGGATTTTCAAGAGATATTTTTGTCAATTCTGTTATAAAATGGAGTATTTGATCTTAGATGATCTGCCATTTCATATAGATCTGATTTATGATTGATTCACTGATGTATTACAACAGTATAAACGGGGGTATTTTGTGATTTATCTAGTTAATTATCAGTTATCGATAACAAATAGTTATCCGGTATTCATTTTATGTAAATTATAATTTTTTAAATATCTTTCCATATAATCACTTATAAATCAACATCTTGAGGAATTCAATTGTTTGAAATTAAACAATTTCTATCGATATAATAATTAATATTTCGGAACATATTTGGCATAAAAATCTAATGATATGGAGAAGATATATCTTGAATTTTTCTCCTAGTAGAAATTTCCAAATCGATAATGCCGAAACGCAGAAATGCGTCTCCTGGATATAGCTACCCAGGACTGATGATGGCAGGCTGAATTGAGATATTGTAATTTATCTTGGATTTTTTTTTCAGTGGCATGTACATATAATCACTGAATATTATCTTACCAGATAAATTAATATTAAAATTATACTGAAAATAAACTAAATATTATTTAATAAGAAGGTTATTATAAACCAAAAAATAATCTATATGTTAATATTAGTTTTGCATTTCACAAAACTCTTTCAACTTAATACTGAAGATGTCTTCTAGGGCTTATTTGCATGTGATGATTTAGTAGATCAAGAAAATTAGTGATTAAAGCGAGTGAAAAAAAAATTGATTTTTCTGAATGTTGAAAAATTCAATTCTGATTAGTATCTATAAATAGTGAAAAGGAGAGTTATTCAAGGAAACAACAACTAAGGAGAAGCTTATGATTGCACTATAATGATTTTAGTATATCAAGTCTGATACTTGAGAGATCACGAAAGAAGTTACATTTCAAAAACACTAAAGGAGAAAAAATGAAAACTAGTATTAAATTGTTTGTCGTAGTCATCTATGTTGTTCTAAATATTTTTATACCGAACCTTTATGCTTCACTTGGTGGTGGTGGAGGTAATGGTAATGGTGGTGCGTTAGTTCCATGGTCATTCCCATCTGAATTTCAAGATAGATTTAGAAATATTCCTGCTGTAACAGGCCTTAATGATAACAAGGTATACATTACATCTTTTGGATTAATGCTTTATGATGATAACGCAAATCCTAACAATGAATTGATTGGAAAAGATGCATTTCTTTTTACAGGTTCTATAACTAATTCTTTGTTAGGTTGGGGGATGACCTCAACAGCATTCTGCGAATTCGATGAGGACTTTGAGGATGAAAATGATCTACCTGATTGCGGGCGTATCGCATATTCAGAAAAAGAGAAGAAAAGCATGGAAACACATTTTGGTAAGGAAGAAGCTGAAGCTCGAATTAATGGTGGAACAGGTTCTTGGGCGAGTCCGATTTACTTTAGTAGCCGTAATGAAATAATAGTACTAAACAAGAGCGGTCTGATTATGGGAATTCAAGCAGATTTTGAAGATAACGAAGATGTTGTGAATTGGGCTTTTGACTTAAGAGAAATTGAAAGAGATAGCTATCCAGATTATCATTACAGATATGAGTATATGGCTACACCTTTAGTAGTAGATGGAGAAATTTATATTCCTGGTCTCTTCCACATTTTCAAAATTGATTTTCCTGTAGGCAATGTTGTTCTTGATTATAATCACTCCCCTGAACTGGATCGAACAGATCATTTCGTTGCTCCTGCTTCCCATAACGTCACCGATATTACTAATAATCGAAAGATCGTTTTTACCAGTCATGAAGGTGAATTATTTATAATGAATAATAACTTAGGTCTTGTCGCTAATGAAGATTTAACTTATGGAGTAAATGTTGTTACCAAACCGATCTTCGATGCTGATGGGAATGTATATATTGCTTCAAGTGATGGAGAAATATATTTTATAACTCAACAATCAATAGAGAATCCCTATAAAGACGTTAATATACAAATCATAGAATGTATCAGCACTGATAAATTTGTAACAACAATGATAACAGATAATTCAAATGATCTTTATGCTTTTACTGAAGGAAATGATATTCTACTATTGCAAGAAGATTACGATTTTAATGAAGATTATCCGGATGTTTTAAGCAATCCTTGGGTGGATATTGATGAAAATTATTTGTTTCAAAACATTGATCCCAATTTTAGAGCTATCAATAATCATTCAGTGATTCTTGAAAATTCAGATGTTGCTCAATCTTGCTTAGCTACTTTGTACAATGCAAATACCTTGTATACTGGAGAAGATTATTATAATAACCTAGATCCTTCAACGAATACTTTTCATGTTAGATTGTTAAGAATTGATCGTCTTACGTCAGATATTGATACATATTACAATGATTGTAATGGCAGTGCAACATTTGCCGGTATCGCTCCATATAAGACGAATGCAGGGAACAATAACTTAATTATGTTAGATGAAAGAGGGTGGGCTTGGTCCTGGAATAATTATCTGCCAACAGATCTATATTTTACTCCTGGATACCCTTTTGCAGCTGCATCTCCTTTTATACCTTTAAACTCTAATCCAAAATTCATGAGAGATCTTGATAATATTCCTGAGTACTCTTTGAAAGATGTAACAGTTAATATACATGAGGAATCCTCTCAAAATTATAATATGATCTTTCTTAACTCATATGAAGAAGAAACTTTTGATGATTTTACATTTCCTGACATCGGATTTTCTGCGACTTTCAATAATCTCTTAAATCATCAGAATTATACTTTGTGTATACGGCACGATCTACTACCTCCTATTATAATCGAAAATGTAGATATTAATGAGGGTGTTATAAATGTAACATTTGATATATTGAACGTTACCGGTACAACAAATATTACAGATCCAGCAGTATATTCTGAGATAATTGTGCATGAAAATGGTACATTAAATATTGATAGAACAGACGTATATGTAATTAATGATGTTACTATTTACAATGGTGGTGAGTTAAATATTTGTGATGGAATACTTGATATAGGTGGAACCTTGTATTCTGATATTGAAAATTCTAATGTATCAGCTGGTATAATAACAACATATGATGCACAAGTAACAAACGGAAAAATAAATACTAGTAACATTGAAGTTGAATCTGGTGGAAACCAGGAATTCGTATGTGCTAACAACAATGATATTACAGTAGGTAACTGGACAATTAACAATAACTCCATTTCAAAAATAACTACTTCGGGTGCATTAGAAAACCAAAGCATCAGTATAGCAGGAAATATGAATGTGTACGACACATTCGATGTTTCAGCTAATATGTTATTTAATTTAGGCTCAGAATGTACAATAGATTCTGATAGTGACGCAATAAACATATATTCCGGAAAAATCATGATCGATAACTCCGTTGTATCTGTGAATAATGGTGCTAGCCTGAACATAATTGGTTCAACCTCAGATGCTGTCGAATTGCATATTATTAACAACAGTTGTGTAAGTGTTGATGGTTGGGAAAATGGAACCGCAAGTATATTACAGGTTGATAATGGTAAAATATTTATCGATAATTCAGACTTGGAGGCTGTAGATGGTGGTCAAATTATTCTATCAGATTTGATATCAACCACTACTCCTGAAATTCGTGAAATTCATCTATCCAATGCATCGACAATACTTGTTGAAAGTTTGTATGCACTTAATTCACCTAGTTTGTTTAAAATTGGTTTAGGGTCAAAAATCACGGGTTCAGACCTAGGTTATTACCAAGGCTTAGAATGGGTGCATGGAGACAGGATACTTATTCAAGATGGAGCTGCGATTCAATCTGAGAATTCATCAACATATAACACTATACGAACTGTAATAACACGAGGTGAAGATATTATAGAGAATGGAATCCATTGGGATGGTATTTACATACAGAATCCATTTTATCATGCATCCTATTCTGCCCATAACAACTATCTTTATAATGTCGATATATCTAACATTTATAAACTCTGCATTGAGGATGATGATCTAGGAAGTGGCAAGTTAGAACTAGGTCATACTAATTTTGAACATTCTGTCCAGATCTTGGTGAGAGACGATTGTCATTTGTATTATTGGGGTGACTCTGCACATCTATGCGATGTTAAAAGTAACAATTATATGAACTTATATTGCATCGCAGCTTATGAAGCATCTATAGACTTAAGTTATTTAGATATTGGTTATGTCCAATCAATAAGTCCATATTCTTATAGGCAAAACAGAGCTGGTATATTGCTGTACGATCCAGCTTCTAATGTACCTAATATATCAAATTGTGTATTGTATGATACCGGAAAAGAATTTTCAGAATATCCACAATATCCGGAATCATTCAAATATACTGTTCCTAATACTTCTCCAGCAGTAAATCTGAATAATGTCACATTAGATTTTACTGATAATTCGATATATACTTCAGCAGGTGTAGGAATGTTTTGTCAAAAAGGTACTCATTTTTCTAATCCAAATGGTTTTACTGGAATTTACTGTTATGAAAATCCTATTGAATATGTTGGATTACGAGAATCATATAGTATGAGTGCCCCCAATTCGTTTAGTTATTCTCATCAGGGCGATGGAAATATTTTAGTTTCATCGGATAGCACTCCTCTCTTAAAAACTGACATAACCGGAACAGGCATACAGGATGATTTAGCTGATAAGCTATATCCGTATGATGGAATTGATGATTATTTTATTTTTTATGATCCTCCGAGAAATATTACGTTGTTGGAAACCGCAACATTTGAAATGGGTATAGGTAATTATCAAAATGCAGAAGTTCTTTTTCAGCAAGTCATTGATGATAGTTTATTGATAGAAGATTCTGCTATTGCTGTCAATTACTTGTTTCAATTGGAACATTTCATGGATAATGATTTTACAGGATTAATGATATATCTAAATACCGTTCTAACAGATAACACATCAGTACTGAATCAGAATCTAAATAGAGTCATAACCAAATGTTATGCTAAAAATGATGAATATGAAATAGCTATTAATAGATTGGAAGAAGTTATCAATAATAGTATGGATCCTGATGAAGTTGTTTTGGCTATGATAGATCAAGGTTACTATTACATGAAACTTGCTGAACTGGGAAGCAGGGCTCTACCGGAGAGAAGTACAATTAAAACCAGGACTATAGATGAATACCAGATAGCTCAGCAAGATCTTGAAAATCATTACTCGTTTATGTCTGAGCTGCACAACAACGACCAATTACCGGAACCTGTTATACCGATTCTGGACCAGAATTATCCCAATCCCTTTAATCCAAAAACAACAATCTCATTCTCTATTCCAGAAAATGGAAATGTTGGCCTTTCTATTTATAATATCAAAGGGCAAAAAGTGAAAACTCTTCTAAATGATAATCTTGAGAAAGGCATTCATGATGTTGCTTGGAATAGTAGAGATAGTAGTGGAAAATCTGTCGCTTCCGGTGTCTACTTCTACAAATTTACAGTGAATGGAAAAATACAGGGTTGAAGAAGATGTTGTTACTTAAATAATATTGAGATAACTTTCGGAATAGCATTACACTATTCCAAATGGGTAATGATCAGTCGGCAATACTCTACTCGTGTTCTTTCATAACGGGTAGAGACTTTCTCTTGACCTGTGAATAACTAGTTAAGAGAATTGATTAAATAATTATTAAGGTTGGTTTCATGAGATTTAGTTTGCTATCTTTACTTTTAATTTTTCATATTTCATATTTCATATTTCACATTTCTAATTTCTAATTCTTCAATTGCCTTTGCAATCGAAGTCGGTGGTCATATAACCGAAGACACAACCTGGGGTCCAGGTAACAATCCCTATGAAGTGACCGAAAATATCCGAGTTGATTCAGGAGCAACTTTAACAATTCTCCCTGGAACTGAAGTAAAAGTAGGCAGTGCAATTGCCACTGATTATGATGAATGGCATGAGAATTTCTTTTATCAAAACGGTACAACTGTAGCCAAATTCTTTTGGATTGATGGAAGTATTATTGCAGAAGGTACAGCTCAGGACAGTATTATATTCACTAGATTAATTAATGATCCTGACCAGTTCTGGGGATGTATTTTCATCCCAGAAAACGCTGAGGATTACAGATTTAAGTATTGTCGGTTTGAGTACACAGCTGGAATTAATCTTTGGACGGGTAGAGTAGCCTGGGGAGCACTCAATATCTATGAAGGCTCTGGAAAGTTCAGGAATTTGTTTTTTTATAATAATGGCTGTGGAGTGCAAGTGCCACAGAATAGTGGACCTTATGAGTTCATTAATAATCGGTTTATAGAGGATGAGTATCTTAACGACTTTGTATCTACATTACATTTTCAGGTTGTCTTTGCAGATCCATTTGAAAGTGGAAAGGAACCATTATTCGCAAATAATTATTTTTCAGGGAGTTTTAATAGTAGCTTCTGCTCTGTCAATTTCGTAGGTAATACAATGACCAATAATGAAGTCACAAATATTTATATGCATAATTCTCTAGATTTTCAGAGTTATTATTATGATAACTCCTTTATAAATAGTCAAAGAGCGCTTAAAGCCAGCGTTTACGATGATTCGGAAATATATATACGGAAAAATGAATTTATTGATACTGAGGAAGCTATTCTCTACACTAATAATAATAATATAAGTGGGGATATTAGAGAAAATAGGTTTATTAATAGTGCAGTTAGTATTGATCATGGAAATTTTGGTCGTGTTTTTAATAATTATGTTGATAATGGCTTATTAAGAGTTGACGAATCAGATATGGAAATCCATAATAATATTTTAGTAAACGGCTCTAATGGCTTGTATGCATATTGGAATAATGAAGTATATAATAATATTATCATGAATAATTTCTATGCAGTTTGCGAAGATGCGACTTCTTATACCAATTGTATATTAGTAAATAATGAATATCCCTATCCAAGTTTATTGTCTGAAAATCCGGTGTTTCGCAACTGTATAACCGATTTTCCTATAGAGTATCCCTTAATAGATGGTGGGGATAATCTCATTGTAGATTCCTTACAGGTACAATCCATTTTTGCAGATATTCAAAATGGAGATTTTCATTTGGCACCAGGCAGCATAGCCATCGATGCTGGTTTCGATACTCTGGGTTATTATTATCCATTCGACTTCGATTTCAATTATAGGATATGGGATGGAGACGGAAATGGCTCAGCTATCATCGATATTGGACCTTTTGAGTACGGATCTACAGCTTTTGGCGGAATCGAAGGTATAACTTACAATCCCATAAATGGTGAACATGTGGATTACGTGCTCATTAAAATCAATAACGAATCAGGAGAGTTTACCTTCTCCGATAGTATCGGATTATTCGAATACAAACTTCCAACCGGAATTTATGATGTCTATGCAGAACGTGTATTCTATGATGATGCTATAGAATATCATATAGAGGTAGTTGATGGTCAATTCACTCAGATCGAAATTCCTATGTACGAAACAGTTGGTGTTAATGAATCAACAATTCCTAATCTCTCATCACAAATCATCAATCTCTCCAACTATCCCAATCCTTTCAATCCTATAACAACAATCCGATATGGTTTACCTGAAGATTCGAATGTAAACCTTCAAGTTTATAATATGAAAGGCCAGGTTGTGAAAGCATTGGATTCAGGTATTAAGGAAGCGGGTTATCATGAAGTGATCTGGTATGGTGATGACAGCAATTGTAAATCAGTTTCCAGCGGGATTTATTTCTACAAATTACACACACCAGGTTTTACAAGCATTAACAGAATGATCTTGTTAAAGTAATCAAGGGTAATCTATAATATTATCATTTAAATGATAATATTTCCGCAATAATTATCAATTTCTCGCATTATCCGTTATTACTTTTCGTAATTATTTTAGAGCTATTCTCAGAATCATATATACAACTAACTACAACTGAATTCTCTGTTCAATCGCGAAGATCTCACTATAATTCCCGATGACACTAAAAATATTCCCACAGCCAAAAAACACCATTTTCCGGTGTAAAATTCTCGAATTCTAAATTTGATGAAAACAGGAAAATGAAGAACTGATGGCACTTTTCACGATGTACACAAAAAAAAATGAAGAACTGTTGGCACTTTTTACAATGCAAAAAAAATGAAAAACAGATGGCACAAAATTCCCGATGTTTCCCTATTATTCCCAAACCTTCCCATTTGAATCGAAATCGTGTAAGTGTTAATTTTCTTATGTATATAAGTAGCTTTTAATCCAGTGAAGTCAAAATGAAAAACCACTTGACCCCCCATAGTGTGAAAGTGTGTATGCTAAGTCGAAGATTCTAGTTAATCAACGATAACTTATAGTTACCTTTAATCTGAATACAGAATAACTACTTATTATCAATATGTAGGGGAGAGCTTCCAGATAATATCCAGTAAATGGAAATATAAAATTTCATCGCAACAGTCACATTTTCTGATACAATCAATATAATTAATATTTGGGATTAATATATTTTTTAAGATTTTCGACATAAGTCCAGAATGCTGTTTTGCTCTCGACCCACGACGTTACAATCCTTAGTTAAGAATAACATTCCCACATTCATGCAATCCTTAAGTCCAGTTTTGCTTCGCTCTTCTGAATTCAAGTCTTCCATGATCACTTAACAATTTCATATTTCGCTTCTTCATCAGCCTTCTTTACCCTACAACTCTATATTTAGGTTTCTTTCCCAATTTCTCAAGTAATTCATTGATCTCTTTTCGATGGTCATTTATCAATAACTCTCTATTTACTGAAGCTTCATTAAAGATTTCGAGTTCTCTCATTCTATGCTTCAATGATTCTTCCGCCTTCTTGCGCTCGGTGATTTCATTACTTGCAATCAAGACCGCCGGTTCACCCTGAGCATCAAAAGGTATCTTATATGTTTCGAGTATTGTAATGCTTCCATCTGGATTCTCCATTGTTTCTTCGGGTATGAATTTAGGCTTGCCACTTTCGATTACTTCACGGTCATCAGCAAGCATAGCACGTAATTCATTCTCATCTTCACATAGATCGGCATGAATTACATTTGTCATCGCTTCGACTGTTGAACCATAGAAATCGGTTAGTTTCTTGTTAACTAAAATAAACTTGCCATCGAGGTTCTTGGCACAAATGAATATAGGAACGATATCCAGGACATTTCTCAACAACACTCTATTAAGTCTCAATTCTTCTTCCACCAGCTTACGTTCGGTGATGTCAGTTACAAGCGCGAAAGACCCGACAGGTTTCCCGTTTTTATCAATTAAGGAAGTTGCATTGGAAATAGCAGGTAAATTAGTACCATTTTTCTTTTTGATGTTAATATCGTAAGTTCTGTGCAATGTACTTGCTATTTGTGAAGTTTGTTCTTTTAATATTTTAAGATTCTCTTCATCAAAAAAATCGAATGGCATTTTGCCAATCATTTCACTTCTTGAATAGCCAAGCATATCACAAAGTGATTGATTTACATCAATGGTTTTCTGGTCAGAATCGAGAAGCCAGAAACCTTCAGAAGTAGTTTCAATAAGATTGCGATATTTTTCTTCACTTTCTTTCAGAGTTTCTTCCGCCTGCTTACGATCGGTGATGTCTTGTACGAGTGAAGCAACCCCGATAATGTTTCCCGAGCCATCAATGAGTGAAGTATTATTCCATTCACAGATGATGGTTTTTCCTTCTTTGGTGACATTTTCATTAATGCTGTGATTGCCTTCTTTCTTGTTCATTAAATCCCTCCAGAGATTATCTACTTGTTCTCTGGTAGATTCGGGCACGATTAATTCAGCAGCATGCTTTCCCATCGCTTCTTTTTTAGTGTAACCTAAAGTCTTTACAGCAGTATTATTCCATTCTAAAACTTTAAAATCAAGATCCCATTCTATGTATATTACCGGAGTGTTTTGCAAATGGGAAGTAAGCTTCTGCACAGATTCTTGAATTTTCTTTTCAGCCAGCTTACGCTCTGAAATATCTCGGAAAATACCAAGATGAACCTGCTTACCGGAAATAATGGTTATTCCACCGGAACTTATCTCAACCGGGATGACCGAGCCGTCTTTATGCACGATATCAATTTCAGTAAATACAGTTCCTTTTGCTACTACTGCTTTTTTGAAATTGGCACTATACTTTTCTGTTTCGGATTTGGGATGCAGGAAAGATTGATGCCTACCAATGAGTTCTTCTTTTGAATAACCGGTCAATATGGAAGCGCTCATATTTGCATCCAAAATCATTCCGCTCTCTGCATCTGCCATAAAGATTGCATCGTGAGCTGTTTCAAATAAAGTTCTGTATTTTTCCTCATTCTCCTGCAGTGCTTTTTCCGCTTTTATCCTATCTTCGATAAGAGTTATATTTTCAAGTGCTTGGGATACTGCAGGACCAAGCCGGATGAGATTTTCCTTAATCACATAATCTTTTGCTCCAGCTTTGATGCATTCTACGGCGATTTCCTCATTTATTGATCCTGTAACGATAATTACCGGGATCAATGGTGAAATTTCTTTAGCAAGTTTTATTGCTTCCATGCCGTTGAACTGTGGCAGGTTGTAATCGGAGAGGATTATATCTGGTTTATAATTTTTCAGTGCTTCTATAAATCCTTTCTCGTTATCCGTTACCTGCAGAGTGTAGTTTTTTAAGGTTTTTTTAAATTCTTGCTCTACCAGTTCTGCATCATACGGAATGTCTTCCAGGATCAAAACTTTTTTTTTTTCATCCATTATATACCACCTTCACACAAATACTTAAATCTTCTTTATAATCCATTATTGTGGATTTTCATTAACCACAAGCCAATATAATCCTAATTGAGATATGGTTTGTTTGAAACGATCAAAATTTACCGGTTTCACTACATAACTATTTGCTCCCAGTTCATAGGCAGCTTGAATATCCGGATCTTCCTTGGAAGATGTAACTATTATCACGGGAATTTTTCTGGTTGCTGTATTAGTCTTAAGATTTTTTAGAATTTCTAATCCACTTACTTTTGGTAATTTCAAATCTAAGAAGATCACTTTGGGTATTTCTGTCATTTCAACACCTTCATATTTTCCCTGTCGGAAGAAAAAATTCATAGCCTCTTCGCCATCTTCCAATAAGATCAGGTTATTGGCTAAATTATTCTTCTTTAGTGATCTGATCATTAATTCAGCATCATTGGGGTTGTCTTCCACGATAACGATTTCATATTCCTGATTCATTTTTGTTTTCTCCAATATTTTTATTAAAATTAAGACTTCTGCATAATTCAATTATTGTCTTTGCGAAACATCTTACAGAGAGATTCTGCTGAAGCAATCTTTACTGCTAATCAATTGCTATTAAAAGAGATTGCTTCGCATGTAACTGCAAAAAGAAAACTCGCAAAGACAGCATTTTATGGTTTCTTTATCAAAACACTCAGTTATGCAGAACTCAATAAATAAAATTCATTTCTACACCGAACATCCCGAATTAGCTTTGGGAAAGTTTCTTTTCTCAACTGCTTCAGCGGTTTCCACATCTATTATGTTTAAGACTTATTCATTTTTAAAATTCCATTTATCATAATTCTTTTGGCAAGGAAAAATAAAAAGCAGCACCTTTATCAATTTCTCCTTCTGCCCAAATTGTTCCGTCATGGCGTTGGATGATGCGTTTCACCAAAGCTAAACCCACGCCAGTTCCGGTAAATTCTTTTTCGCTGTGCAGACGTTGGAAAACTCCGAAGAGTTTATCCTTATATTTCATGTTAAATCCAGCACCATTATCTAGAACGCAATAACTGGATTTCTTATTTTCCTGCCAGCAAGTGACAGAAATAACTGGTTTCTTTTGTTTTGCCGAAAACTTGATTGCATTGGAAAAGAGATTTGTCCAAACTTGGCGCAGCATGTTAAGATCACCATAAGCTTTCGGTAAATCGGCTAGTTCGAAATTAATCTTCTTTCGTTCTTCCTGGCTTGTGATATCCAGATAAACATCATTCACTAGACTTTTCATATCGATTTCAGAAAAATGCATCGTTGCTCTACCCAGCCGTGAAAAAGCCAATAGATCATCGATGAGTTTACCCATTTTCCGGGAATTTTTTTGGATAATCGAGCCCAGTCGATTCGCTTCTTCATCCAGTTTTTCTACATAATCTTCCAGCAAAATACGTGTAAAACCGTCTATTGCCCGTAAAGGAGCTCGCAAATCGTGAGATACGGAATATGCAAAAGCTTCTAGTTCTTTATTGCTAGATTCCAAATCCTGAGTTCGCGATTTTACCAACTCTTCAAGATGATCACGGTATTTTTTAAGTTCTAACTCTGCCTGCTTGCGTTCGGTGATGTCTACATATTGGCATACCACATTCACCAGTTTCCCGACTTCGTCAGTTATTGGAAACATCGAGACATCTATCCAAAGTTCATTTGCGATGGATAAATCAACATTTCCTGCTTTTGTGCCTGTCCAAAACATAATGAAACGAGCACTTTTCAAATCATTGAATACACCTTCTACAACAGACATTAGCCCTTGAGCAACCATATTATCATCATGGAGTACATTATACTTACCAACAATCATATCATCGGTTAAATTCAGGATATTCCGCAAAGCTTGATTAGCCCTGATCAACATTCCTTTAGCATCTGAAACCCACATAGCAAAGGGGCTGTTTTCTATAATTGCATCAAGGAAATTGGCTTGATTTCTGGATTTAAGTTCACTTATCTGCAAAGCTTCTTCTGCTTTTTTCTTCTCTGTGATGTCAAATAGAGTAGCAATCAATTTTACAGATTTCCCTTCTTTTCGCTCAATTATTCCTTTAGTATGGACATAAATTACTTCTCCATCCTTACAGATGAGCCGATATTCTTTGGGAACAAGTTTTTCTTCACCGGAAGCGATTCCTTCATTTAGCCATACCGATACTTCTAATAGATCATCAGGATAATGTATGTCTTCATTAACTTTGGCATAATCTATTTTTTCTGTTTTGTCATACTTCAGCAGGTCAAAAAGACCATCTGACCAGCTTACTTCTCCTGTAGCAACATCCCAGGTAAAATCTCCCATTTTTGCTATCTGTTGTGCTTGAATGAGTCTTTTTGTGCTTTGTACCAATGCTTCATCCGCTTTATCCTTTTCTTCTTGCCGTTTATTAATTTGCTGGATCATGTTGTTGAAATTTTCATAAAGAGTTCCGATCTCATCATTGCTCTGCTTTTGTATCTGCAGCGAGTAGTCAGCCGTTTTGGAAATTTCATCTGAAAATTCTGCCAGGTTCAAGATCGGTTCAGAAATTATTCTCTGAAATCGATTAGCCAGGAAATAGATAAAAATCAACATTCCAAAAATTACAAAAGCAAAAAGCCAGATCTGACCTGAAATTTGTTTTCTCAATTGTTCGGTAGAAACTTTTAAATGTATTTTACCATATTCGATTCCGTGGTAATTGATTGCTTCACGTATATGAAGCATATTTTTAAAGAAGCCATCATCATGTTTTTCATGTTGAGGAATCGGTTCCGTTTCGACTTTCTTTTGATAAAAAGAAACCAGGTTACCATCTTGATTATAAACGCCGACAGAAAGGATGAAAGGCAAAACTTCAATTTTTTGCAGGAGTTGTTTCAATCCGTCCACATCTTCGAAAACCAGGGGAGAAACGCAGTATTCGCTGATGAGTCTGGCTTGAATTTTCGATTGATCCAAAAGTTCTTTTTTAAGATAACTAAATCGTTCTATAGTTAGAATGGAGAAGGCAATTGCCTGGGCTATCAAGGTTATACCGAACAAAAGGAGAATGAGCTTTCTTTTGATCGATAAGTTATTGAACCAACTCATTTGTTACTTCCTGGCGATGTTACAATTCTGGCCAGTTGCAGTAATTGATAACTTGCTTTCAAGCCGGATTTCCTCAAAGTTTCCTGGTTGATCTCAAATTTTAATTTATCACTTTCTAAGAAGAAATCGATATGAATCCCTTTTTCGGCAAATCCCTCAGCATCGCTAATAGTGAGGATCGGTTTTCCTTCGATTCGAGATAAAATTTTTGCAACCTTACCATGTTTTGAACCTGAGATAAAAAGGATGTTACAGTCCTGGATGCTATTTAGATCGGAAAAGTATTTGATCTGTACAATCCTGTTCTTGATGGTTCGTTCTTTGTAAATGTTTTTCAGGACTTTGCTGAAAGCTTTGTCTTTGAACACTCCTATTACAAAAGGTTTGGTAGAATCTGCTAGGCTGGATTCGGCTGGCCAATCAATAAACAGGGTAAATTTTTCCAGGTAAACCGCTTTCATTTCTATCTCTGTAAATTGTGCTTGTACAAGTTGCGGGATGAAGAAACACAATATAAAAAATAATAATCGCATATTCAAATAAGATATTTTTTTTAAATTCATACTTATTTCACTCCAGAATTAAAATTCGACTGTTAATCGAAAGTTCAAAGAAAGCGGTTCTTCTACAAAGCCGACCTGCCTCGGATATTGCCTGTTGTCACCTTCTTCCCAATATTGATATACATACCTGATGTGGTTGACTGTAAATAAATTCATAACCCATGTGGATAAAATTAGGTTTACGTCCATAAGTTCGAAATTGTAAGAAACAGAGGCATTTGATGTGAACGAAGGTCTGGAATATCCTTTGTCTATTAGATCATTATATATGTCATTCATTTCCTGTTGAGTCTCTATGGTACCGTAATTATCATGGGCAGATTTAAACATATCCAGCATGTCTGCCTGTCCATAACCTGCCGTAAACCTTGCATTGAAGTGAACATAAAGGGATTTGTTGATTTTATAAGAAGTGATAAGTTTAAGCTGATGCTGCGGGAAATTATTGATCCTGTTTTCACCAGCATCAATAAGTTGAATATCTAGGCTGTCCACACCTATGTTAGAAATGTAGGCACTGAAATCATATTCAGGTTCCCAATCTAATTGTTTAATATAAGAATAGTTGAGTGCAATATTTAAGTTGTTCAACTTATATGAAAGGTTAGTCTCAAAACCGGCAGAATTAAATTCACCAATAACTTCCGATCTATTATTATCGGTATATCCAATCTGGTTTACAGACTGGTAGAATGTAGAAAGATTCGCAGAGAAGTTTTCCCGAAAAATACTTGAATAGATCAACTCAATTCCTTTTAGTTTTTCAGGAGCAGGGGAGGGCTCTGAGGCAAAATCGATAGCATATAATTCGCGAAAATTTGGCAGACGAACAGATTGTTGGGTAATCAATTTTAGAAAATTGTTTTTATTTATTTGTTGAATGATCGCAACTCGGGGCGAAAAAGCCACTTTAGCCAAATTGTGTTTATCCATCCTGCCGGAAAATAAAATTGTAGTATTGTTTATTGGAAGGTAATTAAATTCATAGAAACCCGAGATTTGATGTGCATCAATTGGATCTTCGATAAGCGTTACAATTCCATATTGATTGTATTCAGAATAAAAACCTGAGCTTGAATCTAATACAGCAAAACTAACCGGTGGTGCAAAATCCATTACAAAACTATTCTTGGTTTTGCCCCATTCTGCCCCATAATACCAATAACTGTATTCGCCTCCAAACGCTATTTTTAATTTATCGATGGGTTCATAAGATAAAATTGAACGTAAATTGATCCTGTTTTCACTGAATGAATACCTTCGTTGTGTACTGTCATTGAAAGGCTTATCTGCACCCTGATATAGAGCGATCTCCCCATGGCTTTGCGATTGAAAACCAATGCTGCTTTCTAATTTGGTTTTTTCTGAAAACTCGTGCTTATTTTGGAGCGATGATGTAAATTGTTGTCCATAAAAACCGGGAAAGGCAGGACCTTCTTCTGAAAAAATTTCTTGTTGCAGTTTAATAAAACTAAAACTTGTATAACGTGCCCAGAAGTTAAACTCCCCTAGAAAGTCGATATCCAATTGAGCTTTTATTTCAGGTTTATCTTCAAAATCAGCATAAAAATTTGGGACTGGTGTACCTAATCCCATGTTTCCCCAGGATTCGTCCATATAGCCGTAACCATAGCCATGGGCACGATCTACATAATAGAATTTAGGATCATTAATACCTTCAGATGTTCCAATAGAGCCAAATAACGAGACTGAAAGATTTTTCTTTTTGAAAGAATAGTTGCCATTAAGGGTGGAATACCTGTAGGTGAAATTATGTTCAGTACCTATTTTTGCTTTATCAGAAGTTTTTGCATCTTTTGTGGTAATGGAAATAATGCCGCCAATTGCTCCGGGACCATAAGTAACTGAACCGGGGCCACTGATCATCTCTATTTTTTCAAGATCAGAAAGGTCTCTGTTCTGAATCTCAAATAAAGGTCCTTTCTCGTATTGCGAATTCATATTTTCACCATTCACAATAAGTAAGAATGAATTGTTTTGATCGCTCATAACACCTCGCATTCCGATGCGGGGTCCTAACCAATGATTTGTAAAATATGCTCCGGGTACATAAACTTCCAATAGATCCATCAGATTTCTTGCAGGTGTGTTTTCGATTTCTTCAGCAGTAATTGTTGTTAGTGCCAGGGGAAGTTTAGAGATTTTAATTCCCGTAAGCGTTCCAATGTCGATCTCTATATTCATCAGTTCTTCTAATGACATAGAAAACAGTTCATCTGCATTTGTAGTCTGCTGCGCATATACAGAGAAACTAAAAACTAAAACAAGAATAATAAAAAATTGAGATTTTTCATTCATCATTAGCTCCTTAAGAATGTTGGTTAACAATTTTTTCAATTTATCCATTTATATTACTCATTTCAAAATATTGCTTGCTTTCCACCCGATTGTCTTGTCATGTTCAGGTAAAACCTGTGGGAAGTAGGCAGATTGAATATCAGGATTTTCTTTGGATGAGGTTATTACTTCCATATTCATCAGTACTTGCAATGACATTTTAAATAATTCTTCAGCTTTTAACTGATTCTGGGCTGTTATATGAATTGGAAAGAGTAATAGAAATAAAAAGTAGAAAAGCTGTATTAAACTTTGAAAAGATTGTAATTAAAGTTTTCAATTAAATCTCCTGATCGTTTCCATAAATAAGCCGATGGTTATTGACTAGATCGCAAGATTTTGTAGTCATTTGAAGTCCTACGAAATTACAATAATATAATTTTAACTTCCAATTCTCTCTTCATTTGTAATATTTTTAAAATAATAACTTATTGTCAAATAATTAGTTTCATTAATCATAAAGTTTACTAATTTATCAAGTAAATAGCATGATTCTTTCTTGCTGATTTCGATTATGTGTTCAACTTAATCGAGCAATCCTACAAAGATGAATTATAATTCTTACCATATCCAATTCCCCAATCCCTCCCCATATTCCCTAATCTGTTTGCGTTCAGTGATGTCGACAATTACTGTTCTGCAGCTTAAGGATTTATTATTTTCATCTTGAACAAGCGTTCCTACAACTTGTTCCCAACAAGGTTGTTAATCTAATTTATTGTAAAGCTAATGCTTACAATTCTCGTTATCAATCTTTTTTATATATAAAAGGCAAAAATCCAGTTATGAATATTAATTGCATAAATCTTTTCAGAAATAGTGAAAGAACAGGAAAATTAGATAACTGAGTGAAGTATTATGTTGTTAAATAAATTTAGATGAATTAAGCTGAGCTAATCTCAACGTAAAGAAAGATATTACGGAATATATGAAAATAATGCAAACGATCTTTTTTGTCTTTCAGATTATGAACCATGAATCATTAATTATTTAGCGTAATGTTTTCACTGAAAACATTATATTTACAGGTGTGTAATATTATTGTTTGTATAGAAGTATAACTATTTAAAAATGAAAATGTTAAGTACCCTTTTAAAATAGTGCAAACAAGCACTAAAAATATGCCCAAAAACTAGCGAAATTTGCACACAAAAAAACATTTAAAAAAAGCTTTGACACTTATTTATTCCGAAATTTGTTGTCCCCAAAATTTTAAAGAAATTAGTGTAGGAAAGAGATGGAAGAGATATCCATAATTTTTATTTCAGTATCACTAGTAGAAGTACAAAAAGAACATATATTTTTTAAAGCTTATCAAAAGTTGCGACCCTAAACTAAACAACCAAAGAAGAAAAACAACATAACTATAAATAAAAATATGATATATAATATCAAAAAACGAGCGAGGAAATGATGGGAAAAAACATTGTCGAAAAGATTCTTTCAAATCACATAATTGAAGGTAAATCTGAAAAAGGCACAGAAGTAGGAATTAAAATTGATCAAACACTTACTCAAGATGCAACTGGAACAATGGCCTATTTACAATTTGAAGCTATGGGTGTTCCAAAAGTAAAAACTGAACTCTCTGTAAGTTACGTAGATCACAACACAGTACAGATCGGTTTTGAAAACGCTGATGATCACAAATATCTGCAGTCTGTCGCTGCAAAATACGGTATTGTGTATTCACGTGCCGGAAACGGTATTTGTCATCAAGTACAGTTAGAACGATTCGGTAAACCCGGCAAAACACTACTCGGATCAGACTCTCATACTCCCACAGGTGGCGGAGTTGGAATGATGGCAATTGGTGCCGGTGGACTTGATGTTGCTGTAGCAATGGCTGGTGGAGCATTCTTCCTACCTTACCCAGAAGTTATCAAAATCAACCTCACTGGAAAGCTTAACCCTTGGGTTGCAGCAAAAGATGTAATCCTGAAAGTTCTGGAAAAGTTCACTACTAAAGGAAACGTAGGTTGTATATTTGAATATGCCGGACCAGGCATCAAAACTTTAACGGTTCCAGAAAGAGCAACCATTACAAACATGGGTGCTGAATGTGGTGTAACGACTTCTATCTTCCCAAGTGATGAAATTACCAAGGAATTCCTCAAAGCTCAGGAAAGAGAAGAAGATTGGAGCGAATTGATCGCCGATGCAGATGCTGTTTATGATCAGATTGTAGAAATCAACCTTTCCGAACTTGAACCATTGGCATCAACACCTCACAGCCCTGGTAATATTAGTACTGTTAGAGAAATTGGTGAAATCAACGTTGATCAAGTTTGTGTGGGAAGCTGCACTAACTCCTCTTACAAAGATATGATGACAGTTGCTGAAATCCTGAAAGGCAAGAAACTACATGCAAATACTAGTTTCGTTGTTGCGCCTGGATCAAAGCAAGTTATTGAAAATATTATTAAAGACGGTGGATTTGAAAATATCGTTTCTGCCGGAGCCAGAATTGCTGAATCTGCTTGCGGATTTTGTATTGGCAACAGTCAATCTCCCAAAACAGAAGCTGTATCATTGCGAACCAGCAATCGTAACTTCTACGGAAGATCAGGCACTAAATCTGCCAACGCCTATCTGGTAAGTCCGGAAACGGCAGCAGCAGCAGTTATCACGGGAAAATTTACCGATCCAAGAGATTTGGAAAAAATGGGAATTGAATATCCAAATGTGAAAATGCCGGAAAAATTCTATATTGATGATTCAATGTTTATCTTCCCGCAGGATGCCGAAGAAACAGAAATCTATCGAGGACCAAATATTGGTGATCCTCCAGCAGCTAAACCATTAAAAGATACAATCTCTGCCCAGGTTACTTTAAAGGTAGGAGATCAGATAACAACAGACCACATCATTCCAGCTGGTTCAAAAATGAAATATCGTTCTAATGTTCCTAAATATTCAGAGTTTCTGTTTGAAGTGGTTGATCCTACTTTTCACGACAGAGCAAAAGAAATTCAGAACAGTGGAAAAGATAACATCATCGTTGCCGGTCTTTCTTATGGACAGGGCAGCAGTCGTGAACACGCAGCACTTTGCCCGATGTATATGGGAATAAAAGCTGTACTGGCAAAATCTATGGAAAGAATTCATAATGCTAACCTGATCAACTTCGGTATTCTTCCACTCAACTTTAAAGATGAAAAAGATTATGATGGAATCGATCAAGCTGATGAACTTGAAATTCAGAATATCAAAGAAACTTTAAAAGAAGGTAATAACATAATTGTGCAGAACATTACAAAAGGAACCAAGTTCGAAGCAACTTATGATCTTTCTGACAGACAAAAAGAGATTCTGCTGGCTGGTGGAACTCTTGCTATGATGGGAAGTTAGTTAACAAATAATACTTCGATACGTCCGGAATATCCCGGACTACTCAGTGTGACAGGTATTGTTTTTTTAGGAAATTGTCATCCTGAGTATTCCGATTCATCGGAATTTATCGAAGGATATAATTCATAAACAAACAAAAAATAAATAGGAGTCGAAAAAATGGCACAAAAAGGTATCAGAGAATTTGACGCCAAAAGAATGATGGCAAAAGCTCTACCTGCATTTTCCGGTGGTAAGATTCAGTTTGAAGCCGCTCAAGCACTGATCGGACCAAACACAGATCTTAAAGTATTGGAAAAAGAAAATCCGTGGCTGGCAACTGACAAGTTGGTAGCAAAACCAGATCAACTGTTTGGCAAGAGAGGACTTAACAATCTTCTTCTTGTAAACAAAACCTGGCAGGAAGTTCAAGCGTGGATTGGTGAGCGCATGAACAAAACTGTTACTATCAAACAAACAACAGGCGAAACTACTGGTGAATTAAATCAATTCCTCGTAGAAAAATTCGTTCCGCATGATGATGAGTATTACATTGCAATAACCACTTCCAGAGATAACGACACAATCCATTTTTCTACCAAAGGTGGAGTTAATATCGAAGAAGTTTGGGATACTGTAGTCACTCTTGATGTTCCTATTATGGAAGAAATTGATGATCTTGATGTTCAAGGTTTCTTACCTGCAGAACTTGGTGGAAAGAAAGAAATTGTGGCAGAATTCATCAAAGCTCTCTATAAAATGTTAGTTGAATATCATTTTGTATATTTGGAATTAAATCCTTTCACATTTGTGGATGGCGCTCCTGTAGCTCTTGATGCTGTGGCAAAAATAGATGACTATGCTTCCTTCCAGTGTGCCGAATATTGGGAAGATCTGAAATTCCCGAATCCGTTTGGTTTGGAAAAAACACCGGAAGAAGAAAGAGTAGATGAACTGGATGAAAGAACCGGAGCTTCTCTGAAGCTTACAATTCTTAATCCTGAAGGGCGCATCTGGAACCTGGTTGCCGGCGGCGGTGCTTCTGTAATTTATGCCGATACAGTTGTAGATCTTGGCTTCACAGATGAACTTGCCAACTATGGTGAATATAGTGGAAATCCTTCTACAGAACTTACTTATGCTTACACTAAAACAGTTCTGGATCTGATGACCAGAAAGAAAGATCCTGAAGGAAGACCAAAATTCCTGCTTATCGGTGGTGGAATTGCTAACTTCACAGATATTGCCAAAACATTCACTGGTATCGTTCAGGCTATAGAAGAATACAAAGAAAAGATCGTTGATACAAACGTGGAAATTTATGTGCGACGTGGCGGACCAAATTATGTGGAAGGTTTGAATATTATGAAAAACCTTGGCGCAAAGCTTGGTATTCCAATCGAAGTCTACGGACCGGAAACACACATGACCAAAATTGTATCACTGGCACTTGATAAGAAGGTAGGTTAATCATGAAAAGTTATGAATTATTCGATAAAAATACCAGAGCATTTATTCATGGAAACCAGCAAAAAGCAGCTCAAAGAATGCTGGACTTCGATTACCTGTGCAAAAGAGAAACTCCATCTGTAGCAGGTTTTATTACTCCTACCGGAGTTGGAAGTATTAAATTATTCTGGGGAACTAAAGAAATTGCTATCCAAAGATATTTGAGTGTAGCAGATGCAATTGTAGCTCATCCAGATGTTGATGTAATGGTGAATTTTGCTTCTGAAAGATCTTGTGCGGAATCTACTATGGAAGCTGTGGAAACTGAAAACATCCGCACTATCGTAATGATAGCTGAAGGTGTTCCACAAAGAGATATAAGAAAAATTGCTAAAATTGCTAAAGAAAAAGGCAAATGGATCATCGGTCCTGCTACTGTTGGCGGTCTTAAGGCTGGTTGTTTCAAAATCGGTAATGCAGCCGGAACAATTCAAAATATTCGCGACACTAAATTATATCGTCCGGGTTCAGTAGGATTCATTTCTGTATCCGGTGGACTTTCCAACGAAGGCTACAACATTGTTTCCAGAAATACTGACGGAATTTATGAAGGTTATGCAGTGGGTGGAGACGTTTATCCTGCCACTACTCTTATCGATCATTTACTTCGCTACGAACAAAATCCAAACATCAAAATGATGGTTGCATTGGGTGAAGTTGGTGGAAAAGATGAATATCAGATAATCCAGGCAATCGAAGAAAAGAAACTCACAAAACCGCTGGTAATGTGGGTTACGGGTACTTGTGCCGAAATGCTTCCTGGTGGTGTACAGTTTGGTCATGCCGGTGCCAAAGCAGACAGCAAAGATGATACAGCAAAAGCAAAAAATACCGCCCTTAGAAAAGCTGGTGTAGTTGTGCCTGAATCTTTCGAAGATTACGATCAGAAGATCAAAGAAACATTTGATAAACTAAAAGCTAAAGGAAAAATAGAAAGTTTTATCGAACCTGAAACTCCTAACGTACCCATGGATTATGCCCAGGCAGTTGCCGAAGGTTTGGTAAGAAAACCAACTAATTTCGTTTCTACAATTTGTGATGAAACTGGTGAAATTCATAATTACTGCGGTGTTCCGATTGATGAAGTGATCAAAGAAGGTTATGGTATCGGTGGAGTTCTTGGTCTGCTTTGGTTCAAAAAGAAACTTCCAAAATATGCTTGTGATTTCATTGAACTGGTTATTCAAATTGTTGCAGATCACGGTCCAGCAGTTTCCGGTGCTCACAATACTATTGTTACAGCAAGAGCCGGAAAAAATTTGATCGAATCAATTGTGAGTGGTATATTAACAATTGGTCCACGCTTCGGTGGTGCTGTGAATGGTGCTGCCAATCACTTCAGCTGGGGCTTGGAAAACAAATTAGGACCTCGCGAATTTATAAATGAAATGAAAAAGAAAAATACCAATATTCAAGGTATCGGTCACAAAATTCATAGTATCGATAATCCTGATGAACGTTGTGAAATAATGATGAATTTCGCCAAAGAACACTTCCCTAAACATCCTTTACTAGATTATGCTTTAACAGTTCAGGCAGTAACAACTATGAAAAAGGGAACTCTTATTCTTAATGTAGATGGTACTATTGGTGTGCTGTTTGTGGATTTGTTAAAAAGCTTGAATTATAAAGAAGACGAAATTAAAGAAATGATCGATATGGGATTCTTCAATGCCTTCTTTATTATTGGGAGAACAATGGGATTCATGGGTCATTACTTCGATCAGAAACGTCTTAAAGCTCCACTTTACAGACATCCTTGGGACGACATTCTTTATGATGTTCCACAAAGACCGGAAGAAGTTAAATAGGAGATTATAATGCCAAAGAAGAAATTTGCAGAAAAGATAATTTATACCAAGGTAGATGAAGCACCAGCATTGGCTTCATACTCATTGTTGCCTACGATCAAAGCTTTTACAAATGAAGCTGGAGTTCAAATAGAGACCAGAGATATTTCACTTGCTGGTAGAATTATTGCTAATTTCCCGGAGAAACTTGCTGAAGAACAAAGAAGGCCAAATGATCTGGAAGAATTGGGCGAACTTGTAAAGAAACCGGAAGCAAACGTTATCAAATTGCCTTGCATCAGTGCATCTTTACCCCAATTGAAAGCAGCTATCAAAGAGCTTCAAGAGCAGGGTTATAATATACCTAATTATCCTGAAGAGCCAAAAACTGATGAAGATAAAAAGGTTAAAGCTGTTTATGATAAAGTAAAAGGAAGTGCTGTAAATCCAGTTCTTCGTGAAGGAAATTCTGACCGTAGAGTTCCACCTCCAGTGAAGAACTATGCTAAGAAGAATCCTCATTCCATGGGGAAATGGTCTCCCAATTCCAAATCTCATGTATCACACATGACAAGTGGTGACCTGGCTTCCAATGAGAAAGCTAAAACTATCTCAAAAGAAACTGCAGGAGACTGTAAGATCGAATTTGTAAATCCGCAGGGTGAAGTTACAGTTCTCAAGGATAAATTATCTTTAATGAAATATGAGATCATCGATGGAACAGTGATGAGTAACAAAGCTCTGCGTAAGTTCCTGGAAGGGTTGATCGACGAAGCAAAGAAAGAAGATGTGCTCTTTTCTGTGCATCTTAAAGCAACAATGATGAAAGTATCAGATCCAATCATTTTTGGACATGTTGTTTCTGTATTCTTTAAAGATGTATTTGAAAAACATGCAGATACTTTTGCTGAATTGGGAATCGTGGCCAGTAATGGTTTGGGCGATCTGTATGAGAAGATAAAAACTCTTCCTGATGCAAAAATGAAAGAGATCGAAAAAGATATTAATGATGAATACAAAATCAGACCAAAACTGGCAATGGTAAATTCGGAAAAAGGAATTACAAATCTGCATGTTTCCAGTGATGTGATCATCGACGCCTCAATGCCTGCAGCAATTCGAAATTCCGGCAAGATGTGGGGTCCGGATGGGAAACTGCACGATACATTATTTGTTATTCCTGATAGCAGTTATGCAGGTGTTTATAAGGAAGTAATTGAATTCTGCAAAGAACATGGTGAAATGGATCCTGAAACAATGGGAAATATTCCTAACGTTGGATTAATGGCTCAAAAAGCTGAAGAATACGGTTCCCACGATAAAACATTCGTATGCCCTGGAGATGGAAAAGTCATCATTACTGCCGAATCAGGAACTACACTCATGGTACATGAAGTGGAAAAAGATGATATCTGGCGCATGTGCCAGGTAAAAGATCTACCGATTCGTGATTGGGTGAAACTGGCTGTGGATAGAGCCAGAAAAACAGGAGCTCCAGCCGTATTCTGGTTAAATCCCTTCAGAGCTCATGATAGAGAGTTGATAAAAAAAGTTAACAGATACCTTAAGAAGCATGATACTGAAGGTTTGGATATTCGTATCATGACTCCAATCGAAGCAACTCATTTCTCCATCGAACGCATGAAAGAAGGAAAAGATACGATTTCTGTTACTGGTAATGTGTTAAGAGATTATCTTACAGACTTGTTTCCTATCCTAGAAGTGGGAACAAGTGCTAAAATGCTTTCCATAGTTCCACTAATGAAAGGTGGTGGATTATTTGAAACAGGTGCCGGTGGATCCGCTCCCAAACACGTTCAGCAATTTACCAAAGAGAATCACTTGCGTTGGGATTCTCTGGGAGAATTCCTGGCTCTGGCCGCATCTCTGGAACACTTGAGTGATAAAACAGATAATAAGAAAGCCAAAATCTTAGCAACAACGTTGGATCAAGCTACAGAGAAATTTCTCGATAAAAAAAGATCTCCATCTGTGAAAGTGAAAGAGATCGATAATCGTGGAAGTCATTTCTTCTTAACGAAATATTGGGCAGAAGCTCTGGCAGATCAGACAGAAGATCCGGAAATGAAATTCCGATTCGGTAAACTGGCTAAATATCTGAAAGAAAACGAAGAACAGATCTTGAAAGAATTGGTTGAAGTACAGGGCAAGCCTGTTGATTTGGGTGGCTATTACAAGCTTGACGATATTAAAGCTGCCAGGGCAATGCGTCCCAGCATTACCTTCAATACTATCTTCGATCTATTCATCACGAGATCACTATAATTTAATTAGCAAATAAGATAAGATTCACAATCCCATCCGTAAAAACCGGGTGGGATTTTTTTTGCTTTGACAAATTCAGTTTGTATCATCACCTAGTATTGTTTTGTAAAGATTGAGATAATTGAATTTTCATTCTTATAGGATTAATAGATATATGAAAAACTTAAGAAATATTTTAATTGTGATTTTTATAGTATCAGCAATTCAAATGGGTGCACAAGAAAAAGTTAATCTGCAACTTAAATGGACACATGCCTTTCAATTTGCAGGTTATTATGCTGCAGTAGAACAGGGTTATTACTTTGATGAAGGCTTGGAAGTAAACATTGTTGAGGCAAATCCAGATACAGATGTTGTGCAGGATGTTTTAAATGGAAAAGCTCAATATGGTGTAGGCTGCAGTGGTCTGCTTTTGGAAAGAGCTGCTGGTAAACCTGTTGTTGTATTAGCTGTGGTTTTTCAACATTCCCCATATAGAATTTTTGCATCATCAGAAATACATAATCTGAATGAGTTGAAAGGAAAACGGTTAATGCTGGAACCTCATTCTGAGGAGTTAATTGCTTATCTCAAGAAATCTGGAATTCAGTTGGAAAACGTTTCTCAAATTCCTCATAGCTTTGACGCAAACAGCTTAATTAAAGGTGAAACAGCAGCCATGTCTGGGTATGTTTCAAGTGAACCATATTATTATAGTTTAGCAAATTTTCCTTATCGAGTTTTCAATCCGCGATCAGTTGGAATCGATTTTTATGGAGATAATCTATTCACATCCGATAAAGAAATTGAAGAAAATCCGGAAAGAGTTAAAGTCTTTCGATCAGCTTCCATGAAAGGCTGGGAATATGCAAAAGAACATCCAGATGAGATCATTGACCTAATCTTAACAAAATACTCAAAGCAGCACACTCGAGATTATCTTCAGTTTGAATCTGATCAGATGATCCCGCTTCTGCAACCTGATCTGATCGAAATTGGTTATATGAATCCCAATCGCTGGCAGCATATTGCAAATACCTATGCGGAAATCGGATTGCTTCCAACCGACTATCCACTTAATGATTTTATCTTTCAGGTAAAAGAACCTGATATGACTTTATTCTACAGAAGTTTGATCCTAACGATATTACTGCTTATAATTATCAGTTTAATAGCGCTTTACATCTTAAAAGTGAATCGTAAATTAACACAAAGTATTGAAGAAATCCAACAAGCTAATAAGGCTTTAGCCGTAAGTGAACAAAGTTATTTTGGACTGTTTAATTCAATAACAGAGGCAATTTATATCCAAGATGAAAAAGGTTACTTCATAGATGTAAATGATGGTGTGGAAAAAATGTATGGGTACACTAGAGAAGAACTCATTGGTAAAACACCGGCATTTCTTTCTACAGCAGAAAAAAACAACCTTCCACAAATAATGAAATCTGTTAAATTTGCATTTGAGACAGGTGTAGCTCAGAAGTTTGAATTCTGGGGTAAACGGAAAAATGGTGAGATTTTCCCAAAAGAAGTGATCTGCACTAAAGGTAAATATATTGGTGAAGATGTAATCGTGGCTACATCACGGGATATTACTGATAGAAAACAAGCTGAAGAAATTATTATAACAGGGCGGGAAAGATTGAAAATGCTTAACAAAATAATTAGACACGATCTTTCCAATGATTTTGCAGTAATAAAAAGTGGGATAAGTCTTTATAGAAGCAAATCTGATAAAAGTATTCTTACAGAAATAGAAAAAAGAGTGAAGAAGAGTATTAAGACGATTGAAGAGTATAGAAAATATGAAGATTTTATAGATTCCAATGCCGATCTGAAGGAATTTGAACTTGCAGATAGTTTACGTAAATTCAAAGAAGAATTTCCTGAGATAGAACTAAGTATTGATGGGCATTGTAAGGTTTTTGCTGATGATGCTCTGGATTCAGTTTTTTTTAATCTCATATCTAATTCAATAAAACATGGAAATTCTTCAAAAATTGATATCACAATAATTGCTGAGAACGAAATGTGTAGAATTGAGGTCATGGATAATGGCACAGTTATTCCTGACGAGGTAAAAGAAAAGATCTTTGATGAAGGTTCTTACTTTGGAGATGCAGGGAATACAGGGATTGGGCTACATATAGTAAAGAAAACGATCGAGAATTACGGTGGGTCTGTTTTTGTAATGGATAATGAATTTAGTGGTACAACCGTTATAATTTTATTAAGAAGGTTTATAGCTTAAAGACAACACTTAGAAGAAATCTATACAGTAGAATAGAATGAAATTTAATTTAATAAAGTGAAAACTCCTTCTTCATCATTAGCATCTGTAAGTTTAATGCGAGCTCTGATAACTTTTGAATCATCAAGACCTATTTCGGTACCATAGCCGTTAATTATTAATTTTCCTTTGGCATTGGATGTTACTTTAATCTGACCATTTTTTGTAACTAGCCTTTTACCATTTGGAGTTGTCGCATAACCGCTATATGCATAAAATCTATCAACATTCCAATCACCACCACCACCACCTAAGCTGGCAGGAGTTTTGCTGAACGCAATTGCTAAATAAGCAAGGTTGTACATATCTTGAATAATCGCTTGCCGATTAGCTTTTTTTATCTCAGTGTTGAATTGATCGATTGATACTGCTATTGTAGTAGCTATGATTACAACCGATAAGACTAGTAATAAGATTTGTTGTTGCCCCATATTATAATACCTCCATGATATTATTTACCTAGTTTAATACTACGTATGCTTTGTCAATATTTTCTGAAATAGTGAGAGTAAGTTTAGCCAGGATAGATTTTTCTATACTCATACCAAGTTCCGAATAAAAACCAATAATTTTTAGTTCATTATTATTAGATTCAATTATCTCTATTTGACCATTGTCTGTCTGGATTCTCCTTACATTGCTTGCCAATGGATACCCACTATAATCATAAAAGTTTTCGAGATTCCAGACTTTACCACCTCCACCGATAATCGAGGGAGTATTATAATAAGAAAGCGCTAAGCTTGCAACAAGACTCATATCTTGCATTACTGCTCTTACATTTGCAGATTTTACTCTTGAGTTAAAATTAATATTTGCTAATGCAATTGATGCTGCCAGCAGGATTATTGTAATAATTAGTAACAAAACAATTTGTGACTTCATCATAACTTCCCTTTCTAAAATAATCATACCTAATATCCTGCAAATTAGAAACCAGTAATAATAAAAATGATATAAATTTGTAACTTGTAGTAAAATAAACAAATAAGCCATCGGAATTGGCTGAAATAGTTAAAATACTTTTTATATGGAGGAAGATTGGGTCATTTTGACACAGATTGTTGGGGCAATTCGGGGACAATTTAAACTAATTACTTTTTCGATTTAACCACGACAGTTCAAATATTTACAAATTCGCGAATTCCCAGATGTGAAAGCTCTCTGCCAAATCTGCTTTCTTGTATACCACCAAAAGGTAAGCGAGGACCGGATTTAACGAAATCAATAACAAAACAACAGCCTGCATCCAATCTTTAAAAGCTAATTGAGATAACTCCAATTTTACGTTGATTTCGTTTGGTGTATGTTATTTATAATCCCTAATTAATTGGTTTGTTGCCGGGTTGATTGATTTCATGATTTGACTTCAATTTTTCGTTGATACAGAATTCCTGAAATTATTAGAATAATACCAATTATAGTAGAAAATAATATCTTTTCACCAACAAAGATTCTAAGGAAAACAAGAGCAAGAAATGGAGTGAGATAAACCAAATTACTAACTTGTGCTGTAGTTCGTGAAAGTTTCAGAGCTTTTACCCACAGCACAAAAGCAATTCCCATTTCGAAAATTCCTACATAAATCGCACCCAGTAATCCATAAAGTGGTGGAAAAGAAAATTTAGGAATGTATATAATTGAAATAAAAATAGTTCCAAACAAAAAACTAAGAAAAAGTTTACATTCTTCATCGTGTTTGTCATGGGCATTAATAACAAAGAAAAAAGCCCAGATGATAGAAGTGGAAAGTGCCAACCCAACCCCGAGAGGATTATCAATTTTTAATCCACTGAAATTTCCTTGAGTTGAGATAATAATTACTCCTAAAAAACTTATGAAAATGGACAGAAGCCTTTTAAATGATAATTTCTGCTTTAAAATTGGAATTGAAAATAGTACGATCATGATAGGCCATACAAAATTTAGTGATTGAGCGATTTGGCCGGGAAGCAGGGAGTAGGCTTTAAAAAGTATCAAGTAATATATGAAGGGATTCAAAAAACCAAACAAAACTGAGAAGGTAAAATCTTTTACCGTATATGTTCGGATAATACTAATTTTTTTGCGTAACAAAATAATAATAAACAATACTATAGTTGCAGTTAAAGACGAATAAAATAGCAATTCAATTGTGGTTAGAAAGTGCAGACTAAGTTTAAAGGCAGAAGCAGCAGTCGCCCAGAAAAGTATAACAAAAGATGCCAATAAATATGCTTTAACTTGATTCTGCATTTGCTATAACTAATCTATATCTGGTTTGTCATAACATGGTTCCAGATGAATAGTTGCTTCTATATTCATTTCATCTCGTAACAATTTTTCGATTGAATCGGCAATAGAATGAGCTTCGGAAAGCTTCATATCTGGATCAAGTTTAATATGAAAAGTAATTTCCTGATGATCTCCGTAGTTATGGATATGAAGATGGTGCAAGTTTATCGGGATGGTTATGTAGCTTTTGATCAATTCAATAATTGAGCAAAGCATCTCATCCGAAGCTTCCTCGCCGAGTAATTTACCAAAAGGTGTTTTTAAAATATCGTATGAAGTATAGAAGATTAGTACTGCCATAATGATCCCTAAAACACCATCGATCCACCAGAGATACCTACCTAGTAATATTCCAACTAAAACGATTAAAGAAGATAAAGCATCACTACGGTGGTGCCAACCATCTGCAAGTAAAAGGGGAGAAGAATATTTCTTGCCAAAATGAATAGCATATCGAGCCATAATCTCTTTTGATACAATAGATATAATCGTTACAATGAATGCAAAAGTTCCAAAACTAGCCGATTGCTGATGTTTCAGTCTTTCAATAGCTTCAGCAAGAAAATTAAAACCAACGATCGCCAGAATTATGCCTACAACGATAGAAGCCAGAAGCTCAGCACGGCCATGACCAAACGGATGTTCTTTATCGGCAGGTTTACTGGATAACTTGAAGCCAAAAAGTAGGATAAGTGATGAAAAGGAATCGGATAATGTGTGCCAGGCATCTGCAATTATAGCGATAGAACCGGAACGGATTCCTGCAATGTATTTTATAATAAATAGAATAATATTTAAGGTTATAGATATAAACGCTTGTAAATAACCAGCTTTAATTTTCTGATTTGCCATAATTTACCTAAGGATATGCTAATATTCTGCTATTTTGTTTCTACTTGAACCAATGGAACAAGCATCTCTGCTGCGGTTAAACCGGCATGATGAGCATTAAATTCTTTTTTCCACTTTCCATTTTGTTCATATATCGGTTTCATTGCTTTATCAGATTTCGCAATAAAAACATAATCACCGATGAAGTCATCCAGTTTGCGGTGTGGTTTTCCAAAACCAAAAAGATTTTTCTGCCAAAATTCTTCTCTGGTCATAATTAGGAAATCCTCTTTATATTTAAGGGAAGCTTTTTTAAATTGTTCTATCTTATTGCTTTTTACAAAGAAACTTATGAATCTTGGCTCCGGAAATCCGGGAAGGATCATACTATCGAAAAGTTCTTTATCTTCGTTAGTATAGTAATATTCTTCTACATCCAAAAGACCATGATCGGCTGTTATTAGAATAGTTGTATCAGTTCCTTGCAATCGTTCTGTAAGATTTTGGATTTCACTGTTTATTTCTGCAAGGTAGCTTTTCACTTCTTCCGAATTTATTCCATGAATATGTTCCAGATGATCTGGATCTGATGAATAGGCATAGATGAATTTTCTTTTTACAGGATCGCTTTTAACAGCTTCCTCTATCATTTCACAAAACACTTTAGAAGATTCATGTGGTAATATCTTCGCTGGACCTGAATTCTTATTTACATTTGCACTTTCTGCAATGCTCTTTAATGTAATGTTAAATAAGTTGATCTTTGGATCCTGCTTATGGATCATATCGAAAATATTTTCACCACCTAACATTTCGTGAACTTTGAACTTCTCTTCATCCAGTGTTTTAGTGGTTGTAGAATCCCATATCGGCAGAAAATCGATATATTTTGCATACTCTTTAAAGAACATAGTCCAGCCAACCGAACCATGTTCATACGGAGTTTTTGCAGTAATAAAACTGGTAATCGCTGCTGCAGTTGTTGGTGGAAATACCGAAGTTATCTGATCCTTAAAATGTTCTGCAAAAAAAGAAGTGGCATCAGCCTTGTATTTTTTCAATAGATTTACGCCAAAACCATCTAATATTATCAGAACTACATTCTTACCGAAATTCTTGTGATCCAACTGTTTAAGTGGAGGATGATCGATATTTACATTGAACGATGCTAAAATTGATGATACTAAATTAACAATACAATTCTGATAATCGGGGTATGTAACTAGATTTTTATTCATAAGAAGTTATGAGCATACAGGTAAGTTATTTGTAAATGTTCTTACCGATTTTAACACTTTTCACATAAAAAATTTCACTGGCCTTGGCACCGGTATCGTTTCTCGTTTTGCTTGTTAACCAGTTGATCTTATTCGACTTAAATATTCCGCTCATATTTACGAGGTAGCCATCCAAGGTTATTTTATCATATATTTTAATAGATTTAATTGCTTTCAGAACGTTTTTTGTAGCTGGAATAATGTGATTATTAGATGTGTGTTTACTGATATAAGTAGATGTCATATTTGTAGAAGGTGAAACCGTAAATTGATAATGTCTAACAGATTGTGTAATTGGTAGATTTTCCGTGTTTTCCAAAATGCCGGCATTTCTCCAACCCAGGACAATATCATAAGGGGTAAGTTTACCTGCCCAACCATCAACATATCTTTTTTTTGCCAGCAGCATTGCCGAGATCTTGTATCTGGCAACAGGTTGCAAAGAAACGTCAAGATCACCGATAACAATATTTATTGGCACGCCATGAACCAAAGTTGATTGTAGCGGTCTTGAACTAGTAACAATTGCACTGGGATCATTACCCGAGATTGTAGGTTTGTTTAGGAAAATATAGCCATACCCTAATATTGCAAAAATTACTAAAATTATTAAAACGGGTTTCCACATATTATCAAATCCTTATAATTTATTTTGCGTTGAATACAAAAATCTTTTTATGCTCTTCTTTGGAGTTTTCACAAATTCTTCCGGATAGATCTCGATCTTAGTGATCGCCATATATGCCGGGAAAATCTTATTTATGGTTTTTCTATTTTCATCCATTTTTGATTGAAGATCTTTTTCTTCAAGGCCTAACGCGTCAACCTGTTCAATATCCGGATATACTAGAGCAATAAGTTTACTATCTCTATCTACTACAATAGATTCCTGAACAAATGGCATGTTATTAAGTCTTGCTTCTAGTTCTTCCGGATAGATGTTTTTGCCGGCAGGACCAAGAATCATGCTCTTACTACGGCCTTTAATAAAAATAAAATTGTCTTCATCCATGATGCCCAGGTCTCCAGTTCGCAGCCAACCTTCATTATCAATTGCGGCTTTTGTTGCTTCTTTATTTTTGTAATAACCATACATCACATTATCACCCTTCACCATGATCTCACCAATTACTTTTTGTGGATCGGAAGAATCGATTTTTGTTTTCATACGATCTACAACAGCTCCGCAGGAAGCTCTCTTAAATTTCTTCCAACCAGCATAACTTATCAGGGGTCCGCATTCTGTCATGCCGTATCCTACAGTATACCGGAATTTTATATCACGCAAGAAGCCTTCAACTTCTTCATTCAAGGCAGCCCCACCAATAACTATTTCACGAAAATTTCCTCCAAAAACGGTTGTTAATTTCTCATTTATTTTCTTATAGATCAATTTCTTAGTAAAAGGAATTTTCAGGAGTATCTTCATATTGCCTTTCTGCAATGTAGGTTTTATCTGTTTTTTATAAATTTTTTCAATTACCAATGGTACCGATAAGATCAAGCGTGGATGAATTTCCTGGAAAGACTTTATCAATACTTTGGGTGAAGGTGTTTTTCCCAGGAAAGTGATATGACACCCACTGCAGAATGGAAATAAAAATTCAAAAGCACATCCAAAAACATGTGCTATCGGCAGGAAAGAAACTATTGTATCACCAGGATTGAGCGGCATATGCTCTTTGGCAAAAACAATATTTGAGATCAAACTTTTATGGGGTAGCATTACACCTTTTGAAAATCCTGTTGTACCAGATGTATAAATAATTGCAGCGAGATCTTCGTTAGCAATTTCTGGTAAAGAGAAATTATCAGAAGTTAGTATACTGTCAAAATCTTGCAGATATTCTTTGGAAGCTTCATTTAATAGATTTTGATATGATTTCTTCTTACAAAATAAAAAAGAAAAATCTTTCAATGAAAAGATCGCATCCAAATTATTCATGCTCGTTTCATCCAGATCGTCGAAGAGAGAATCTGCTACAAATAGTATAGAAGATTCAGAGTGATTTACGATATGATGAACATCATCTGGTTTGAAATCCGGTAAAATTGGAACAATTACAATGCCATACGAAACTGATGCTAAATATGTTATTGCCCAGTTCACACTATTCTTACCAAACAGGGCAATTTTATCACCTTTTTTTAAATCAAATTTATTAAATATATAATGCAGGTAAATTATGCGGTCTGCAACTTGTTCGTATGAGTGATTCACATCTTTGTAATTAGAGAAAGCCGGCAGATTCCAATTTTGTTTAATACTCTGCTCAAAATGCATATTTAAATTTTCTGTGAACACATTGCCTCCTCAAAAATCAACTAAGGGAAAAATATAATTATATAATATATAAAGCAAGTAATTTATATTATATGAATTGTAGAAAATTATTATTAGTACTTCAATTAATTATATAATACTAAGTTACAACAAATTAGAAAAAAGTAGTTGATTTTGTAAATATTCAACATAACGAAAATAAGTTAACCTGGATAGTACTTATTAAAGACTCTGTTTTGAAGATTATACATTTTCAATGTAGACATCAAACACATGGAATAAATAGGCAATTTACTTTGGCTTTCTATTTCATGTAAAATTTTTATTATTCTATAACTTTCGTGTACATTACACTACATACAGCTGAACCAAAGTAACCAACTCCGCCATTGATCCCACCGTGATTATAACCTTCGGGTTTATATAAGTAACTCATATAATTATCATCGATAGAACTTACAGTTACTTCATATTTTCCATAAAAATTGAAGGCATATTGGTAAAAACTGAAATTGATGAGATTATCTGTCGGTTGGAAAATATAGAAAGTAGTAGTTTTCCTGGGGGAACCATCTGCTTCAGATTCATATTCTTCCTCATCTTCAGGATAAGTATCTTCTTCCATGGCAAATATATATTCAGCTTCGTCCCAATTCTCTAAACAGTAAAATTCAGCATGAAGGTTAGAAGTTTCATTATCCAGTGTTTCAATCATGATTGGATGTTCCAGATCAATATCTTCAAAAACCATTTCCGGCCAAACTGAAGCAGTTGAATCAGCAATGTAACCTGTAGGATCTGCTAGAACCTGGATTGTTTTGGGAACAGTTGTCTCTGACCAAACCAAATCAGTACTATCTATTAGAGCTTCGATTCTATAACTCAATTCAGGTTGAATCACTAAATGTTCATTTACATCCACGTAAATATACATTGTATCCACTAATTCTAGAGTAATTTGAATTGGAATTGCAATACAAGTTAAAATCGTCGAGTCTAAAATTGCTCTGGAATCATTCATTTCGTACAGCACTACATCAGCATCTCTAATAAATAAATCACTCAGAGAAAAGCCTTCGACCGGCGTGGTTTCGCCTATGATAACCGGACTCTCAAAATCAACTGTTTTACCAGCTTTTAGAATTCCGGTTATATAATAACTTTGTTCAGTATATCTTTCTGGTGCTGTAAAATCTATACAGGATGTTATTACCAACGAGATGCAAAATAGAATTATATATTTTTTCATTTTTATCTCCATTACCATTCTATGTTTACGCCGATAAATGGGATCTGCGGAAACATCGTAGAATCTTCACTCTTCATTGAGTATGTGCCATCTTCATTTTGATCAGGAAGATAGGAACGTGTCCAAACGTTTTTATGTTTGAATAAATTGATTGCTTGCATATACGGCTCAATGCTCCAGTTTTTGAATTCCCATTTGAACTTCACACTTATATCAAATCGTGAGTAGAATGGAAGCCGTTCAGCATCATAATAACTATACATTATCGAAATATCATCTCCGCTAAAATACACCAATTCAGGAATTGGTGTCGGCTGTCCAGATCCAAATGAATATGTCGTACCAATTTTGAAATCTGAACCCCAAAACCTTCTTCCAGTTGCTTCAGAAAAATTAAATGATTCAACAATATTGAGCTGGTGCGATCTGTCATATTCGGGGAAATACCATTCTTCTTCACCTGTTGAAGGGTTAATATTCAATTCTTTTATCTTCTTTTTTGTAACACTAAAACCGTATCCAATGAAACCTTCAAATCCTCTCCAATCTGTTCGGAACATAATGTCTGCACCATAAGAGTATCCTTTTCCCTGATTGTATATATCTGCCAAAACTCCGGTTTCATTATTCCATTCGTAATCCGTTTCCGGCCTTGCTGCTACCAGATTTTCATAGGTTTTATAGAATCCTTCAACATCAAATGCAAAATCTTCTGCGATCTGTGTTTTATATCCAAGAATGTAGTGGTCAGAACCTCCGGGTTTTACACTTTCATCAATTGGGAACCACAATCCCATTGGTGAATCCCCAGCATCCATAGATGTAAGGAATTGGTAATATCTCCCATAGTTAAAATATATATTGCTAAACTCGTTTAATTCTCTTCGAATAGAAAAACGAGGTGATGCCCTGAAGTAGTCCGCTGTTGGCTCATCTGCCAGATACTCGCTTGTAGCACGTGCAAGAGCCAATCTAATTCCAGGTTGGATAGTCCAATAATCTCCCAATTTCCAGCTATCTTGTAGATAAACTGATGAAACAATCGATGGAACCTTAATATTTGGCAATTGGTTTGGATCGAAATCTGTAGTCGTATCTACAAAAAAATTAACATCGAGATATTTAAGCTCATAACCAAAATCAATATTATGAGTCTCATTCGGATAATAGCTGAACATGTTTTTGACAGTATAATCAGTGATATCGTTTCCTTGTTTAAATTCTTGATCGCTTTGAGACAATATTTTGAAATTAAATTCAAAATGACTTCTTGAAAGAGCGAAATGTGAGAAAAGTTGAGGATTAAAAATATGTATCCATTGAGTAGTTATCGTTTCATTTCCCCAATCCAGACTCATTTCCATTCCAAAATCCATACTCAGATTATCTTTACCAAAATAACAGCTGGTAGTCACTTTATCTTTTTCATTCAGATCCCAGGTAAGTTTTGCATGTCCATCATAGAAATAATAATCTGGGATCTCTATATCAGCTAAACTCGCTATAACATCAATATAAGTGCGTCGAAAAGAAAGCATATAAGAACCTTTCGTCCATGGTCCCTGAAGTGTAGAGCTTGCGCTAATAAGGCTTAAACGAGCAACACCCTGGTGCCTTTTTCTATTTCCATCAAGATTAGTAACATCCAGAACAGAAGACAAACGACCACCATAATTAGCAGGAAATCCACCCTTCATGAGTTCTACATTCTCTATTGCATCTGTATTGAAAGTGCTGAATACACCTCCAAAATGACTGGGATTATAAACATCTGTGTCATCCAGTAGAATTAGATTTTGATCGGGACTTCCTCCGCGTACATATAGCCCACTGGAAAAATCAGACATAGCAGATACACCAGGCAAAACCTGTAAAGCACGAAAAACGTCTGCATCAGCAATACTTGGAATGCTGGTAAGATCTTCAGTTGTTCGAATTACATTACTCACTTTAATTTCTCGACTATTGATCTCTTGTTCAAACTTGTTTGCTTTTACATCCATTCCTTCTACTTTGATCACAGCTTTATCCAGTTCTATACGGAAGAAAATATCTTCATCAACGGATTCAATCATTTTTATAACTTTTGCAGGATTATATGCTGCATGAGAAATGAAGAATTCAACTTTCCCTGTAAATACTTGATTGATAACAAAATATCCTTCTTTATTAGTGATAGCACCCTGGTTGGTTCCAGCTATTATTACCGAAGAATAAGCGATTCGTTCTCCATTTTCTTTATCCAGAACAAAGCCACTAACTGTAGCTGCAAAAATACTGGAATAAAGAAATAATATGATACATATAGTATTTATTGTTTTCATACTTACCTCATTATTTTTATGAATTGTACTCAAAAATGAAATTGGGGATATTTTGTCAATTGCAAATCTATTCTCAACTATATATAAAAACTCTCCGCAAAAAAATCATCATAGGGGGAGGATTCGTTTTCTGCGGAGAGAGCACACACGGGGGAAGGAATTGCCCATGTTCTTCACTTCATTTAGTTTTGCAAATTTTTTAAAATTACGTTACTAAACTTTTACTCACACTTTATTTTAAAGGATCATTTTACTTGAAGATCATAAATGCATTTGCTGTGCCAAACCAATTTCATTGAATAACAACTGTAGAAAACTGATTTTGATAGACGATGCTTTAAAGCCATTATTCAAATAAATGATAAAGTGAGAAGGTTTTCTGTATCAAATAGATAAAGCATTTGACATGATAAACCAGTTTCTTGATGTAACAATTAACAAGATGGAGGAATAATGAGTGGTATAGTTTTCTTTAAAACAAAAAAGTTAAATGAATTAAAAGAATATTATTTAGAGAAAGTTGAATGCAAAATGTGGATGGATCAAGGTGATTGCTGTATTCTACAGAATGGTAATTTATTGTTTGGTTTCTGTACAAGAGAATATATCGAAACACAAGGAATGATAACTTTCTATTATGATGAAAAGGGTGAAGTTGACCGTTTTTATGAAAAGTTTCGCGATACTGCCGATGATGAGCCAAGAGATAATCCTAAATATCCTATCTATCATTTTTTTTCTAAAGACCCCGAGGGTAGGATAATAGAATTTCAATATTTTTACAATTTGTAGATTGATAAAACTATGATTATGAGCGTACGTTTGCGGACACAGTTGTTCGAAAACAGTACATCTGAAAGATGAATCTAACTGAGGATTTTACTCTTTGGGAGATGTTATTTTAAAATAGGATGAGTTTTCTATTCATTTCAAGTTAAAATGGAATGCACGTTGCAATAAGAAAAAAAGGAGATTAGAATGAAAAAATATTTATTTTTTATATTAGTTATAATATTAACTGCAAGTAATGTATTTAGTCAATCAGGAGAAGTATTAATTGCTATTTCTGCTGATAATGATGTGATGAAAATTACGGATCTAGAAATCTTGCACATTAGCTCAAATGCAATCATTGCCAAAACAAAGCAATCAATGCTCGGTAAAATAGACAGGAATTACTTGGATATGCATATCCTTGATAGTAATGCTGAGAGTGCAACCTATTATCTTATTTCACATCCGAACAATAAAGCAATAGATACAAAATCAAATTGGGGAGAGGTAGTTTATAGCGAATCATCATTAAAGATCATTCGAAGTGATGCAGTTCCTCGATATAATATTATACAATCAGGTTACAATCTGGTAGAATTACGACCAAAAGAAATAAGAAAAGAAAAAATTATAATGCCGCAGATGCAAACAGAATCAAGAGATTTTATCGATGACATAATTGCTGAATTGGAACAAGATTCAATTGCCTATATAATTCAATCTTTACAAGATTTTGAGACAAGGTATGCCTTTGCAGATAATCGAGACGAAGTGACTGCCTGGATCCAGAACAGATATTTTGAACTTGGTTTCGAACAAGCTGTTCAAGATTCTTTTTTCTGGAACAATGTTTGGCATAAAAATGTTTATGGAATTCTACCAGGCACAATTTCTCCTGATGAGTATATTGTTATCGGTGGTCACCACGACTCAATTAATAATTCAGGAGATCCCATGATCTCTGCACCTGGAGCAGATGATAATGCTAGTGCTTGTGCTGCGGTGTTAGAAATTGCTCGTGTGCTAAAAGAGACAAACTACGAACCTGAAACAACAATTCTTTTCACTACTTTTGCAACTGAAGAACTTGGATTGGTTGGTAGTTCTGTAATGGCTTATGGTATGAGCCAGATGGGATTGGACATAAGAGTGATGATAAATAACGATATGATTGCAAATAATTCTCAAACTCCTGGAAACTGGGTTCTGGATATTCCGCAATACACAGGTTATGAATATCTTACGGAAATCGGGATAAGTCTTATGGATCAATATACAAGTTTGAATTATGGAAACTCTACAACAAATAGTGCCGGTTCTGACAGCTATTCCTTCTGGGAAGTTGGCTATCCAACAACATATTACTTTGAAGACGAATTCAGTCCTTATTATCATAGTTCTCAAGATATCATAGATAACTGTGATCTGGCGTATTGTACCGAAGTTGTAAAATTAAATGTGGCAATGCTTTTAAGCATGGATGCTATGCCGGGAACTGTGGAGAATTTTGAAATTCTTGATATGGGTAATGGTTCTTCTTTGCAAATATCCTGGTCTGCTTCACCCGAATTAGATCTTGATCATTATGAGTTTGGAATAGGAACAGAACCTGGCGTTCATACTGATTATTATTCTACAAATGACACAGTAAACGTTATTAATGATTTGATTGAAGGACAGGAATATTACATTGCAGTTGCAGCTGTAGATTTAGATAGCAATTATGGTTTTGGTGTAGAAAATAGTGCAATACCCATGAATATACCGCAGGCTCCGCAAAATGTTTATGCGTTGGCGGAGATGAATGCCGTTCGCATACTTTGGTCGCCAAATCTTGAATTGGATATTGACGGATACAATATCTATCGAAGTGAAACTGAAACTGGTACACAAACAATTCTGAATACAGATTTGATTACCGATGATTACTTTGTGGATGATGATCTGCTCTCCGGACAATATTATTATTATTCAGTAACGGCTATTGATACCGATAACAACGAAAGTGAACAAAGCGAAATAATTTGTACACGTTCAGTTACTTTAGATTCTGGAATATTACTTATAGACAATACCTCTAGTGGGAATGGAGCTTTTGGAAATCCAACAGAGGAAGAATGCGATATCTTCTTTCAAAATGTATTAGCTGATTTCGATTATGATGTTTTAGATTTAGAAGATGCTACCGATCTCACTACAGAAGAGCTGGGTATTTATTCAACAGTAATCTGGCATATGAACAGCAGTTCTGCATCATGTAATGTTCTAGATAGAACAAATGAAATTTCTCAATATTTAGATTTTGGTGGGCAGCTTCTAATTTCTGTTTTTAAACCTTCCCAAATTTTCAGTGATTACAGCAGCTATCCAGCTGTTTATGAAGAAGGATCTTTCCTATATGATTATTTGAAAATTTCTGAAATTAATTATGATAACATGGGTAGATTTTATTTTGCTGATGCAGCAGAAACAAGCTTGAATAATGTATGTGTTGATACACTTAAAACACTGCCTGGTTTGAGTTATCATATGTTTAATATCGAGAGTATAACTCCATCAGCAGATTCTGATGTCTTATATAATTATGGCAGTTTGTATGAAGACAGTAATCCATTTGGGGTGATGAATGGCGAACCGGTTGGGATCGGATATTTTGGAGATGATTTCAAAACTGCACTCTTCAGTTTCCCATTTTATTATATGAATGAAAATGAAGTCGAAGCCTTAATAAGCTCATTTCTCTTAGATTACTTCGATGAAGAACCTGCCGGATCAGAGCAAAATGAAATTATACCTCTATCAGTGAAATTGCGACAAAATTACCCGAATCCATTTAATCCAACCACAACAATTTCTTTCAGCTTACCAATAGATAGCAATTCTAAAACAGAATTAACGATCTATAATCTTAAAGGACAGAAAGTAAGACAACTAGTCAGTGAAAAGCTTTCCTCAGGCCAGCATGAATATACTTGGAATGGCAAAGATGATAATGGGAAGAGTGTTTCTTCTGGTTTGTATTTCTATCAATTAAAATCCGGGGATTACTCTGAATCAAGAAAGATGCTTCTTTTGAAATAGAATTAATTTACAAAAAAAGCCCTCCTGATTCCAGGTGGTTTTTTTTGTTGAACCACACTTTCAACCTGTAGAATTAATTCAGCAGAGAATTGCATCGACCAAAACTTAACATCTTAATATTAAATACTTTATGAATATGGCATATGGATTGCGTCTAATGTTATCAGTTCTTTGAAATCCAGTGTTCTTGAGAATTGATAAATGGTTACTATGGCTTGATTCATTCTTGGAAATTGCTGGTAAATAGATGCAGTACAACTCTCCGATGACGGCTTGCTACGGGTGTGAGCCGTTTTTTTTGATAATAACAAGACCAAAATCAAAAGAAGAAAAGTAAGATAGTCTTAATTTCTGGGTTTTAACCTTTCAAAGCATAGACCAGAGCGGTTGTTAATTTTAGAACATCATCATTATTTTTTTCTAATGTTTTGGCTAACTTTAGACAAATCTCAAAGAGCATTTTATAGCCTATCTGCGGATTTTCCTGGCAGATCGTTATGAATTGTTTATGGCGAATTGAGTAGACTTCACAATCGGTTTTTGCCATACAGTTTGCAGTTCTTTTCTGTGCTCCCAAAAGTCCAACTTCTCCAAAGAAAATATATTGAGAATCATCAAGAACAACAAATGTTTTATCAATTTTTTCCTGATCGTCAATCATCGACATCTTTTTGGAAATACATACTTTACCTTTATTCAAGATAAATAGTTTATCGTCCAGATCTCCTTCTTTTATTATGAAGTCATCTGATTTGAATTTTTCCAGTTTTAGTTTTGAAGAAAATATTTTCAGTTCCTGTTGTGTAAGTTCTTTCAACAAAGCAAATTTCTTTAGAAATATTAGATCCATATTTACCTCATATTAGTATATTAGATTTAAGCAATTCAGCATAATTACAATACAATAGCTTTATCAGAATCCTGAATGATATAGTCATCTTCCGGTTTCACTTTTATCTTGTTGGTAGATTCACCCATTTTAAATTGCTTGCCGGAAAGCTCAAATTGCTGCTTGATGAATTTATCAATACTGGATGAATCGTCAGATAATATTTGAGCGATAGAAACTTCCGGATTCACAGAAACAATACCCAAAGTTACAAAATTCTTATGTTCTTTCATATAAGTAGAAAGTTCTGCAAAAGTTTTATTCACAAATTCAGCGGGAATTGATTCTTCTTGAATTCCTTTTCCTTCAGTAAATTTAAGTAATTCCTGCAAGAAAGCTGGAACCGTAGGGTTTACTGTTGAATTAGCCAGCAGATTTCCACCCAGATCATCAAAGATCACAACATTTTGATTCTTCTCTCGACGGATATTCGGTAAGTATTTTTCGTCATTCAATTGAATACTGATCTGTCCTTTCAATTTGAAATAGGCAATATTATGCGAAGCGATGATCGTTCGTTCATCGGACGGGCTGGAGTTTGGTTTACTCTCGTCATAAAGCAGAATTACATGTTGTGCATCACGTACATTTCCTTTCTGCAATACTTCCTGATTGGTGAAATCACCTTTAATAAAGCTGATCTGCAAATCGGGATAAGTATTTTGTAATGAAGAAATATCGCCTTCTTCCAATTCGTTTATCAAAACAATATTTGGTACAGAAGAGGGATCTCTTTTACTTAGGAAATCCAGGATTTTCTTGGCACTGCGATTCCAGCCGCAGATTAATATATGATTCTTTTCTTTTATTTTATTCAAACCTTTTCTCTCCTTAATCTTTTTATCTATGAAGCTGCTTGCAATAAAAGCTGTGAAAATGGAAAAAATTGAAAATCCGAGGATGATGAATATGATACCGATAATTCTACCCCAAAATGTTACAGGTACCAAATCACCGTAGCCAACAGTAGTAATTGTAACCAGCGACCACCAGATGGCATCGAAGAAATTTACAATCTGTCTGGTCGAATCTTTATATTCCACTGATAGAATTGCTACTGCTCCCGCTAACACCACAACAAAAATCAGTGACATTATTTTAAATAATTGTACTAAATTCTTGTTTTTATTTAGAAATCGATAAAATCCTTTTTTTAGTTTCACACTACTCCTATCAATTTTAAAAACCAGCATTTTCTGTATTACGAATCTAAACTATTCTAAAAGTAGAAAACAGGTTTTTCTTTGCAAGAGATTTTTATTTGACACCAGGTATATATTGCAATTAATGTGAAAATTGTTGGTTAGAAAAATTTAGATAGCAGAGGTAATTATGAAAAAGATAAAGGTAATAATAACGCAACGAGAACCGCTGAAGGTTATTGGAATGCTTATTCGCACGAATATGCAGGAAAACAGGATTCCCAAACTTTGGGAAGAATTCATAGGTCGTATGGAAGAACTGAACGAAATTGCTGTTCCTGAATGTACTTTGGGAATATGTTTAGCTGTAGATGTAGATGATATCAGTGATGATACAGATTTTGGCTATATTGCAGGCCGTGTGGTCAAGAATAATAGCTTTATACCAAATGGCATGATCTACCACGAATTACTGGAGCAGGAAGTAGCAGTATTTACTCATGTGGGGTCTTTAGATAATTTAAGCGATACTTACAATCATATTTATGAAGAATGGCTGCCGGAAAGTGGTTATGAATTAGCTGATGGTGACGAAGTGGAGTGGTATGACTCTCGCTTCAATTATGATTCTGCTGATTCTCAAATGGATATTCATATTCCAATAAAAAAGGCAGAAAAAATTAAAGATAAACTTGATATTTTTGAAGAAATGCAAGCAGATATAGAGGAGGAGAAATGAGGATTTTTGAAATTGATAAAGGTAAATTCATAAATTTAGATACTGTTTTTAAATTCGAACTTGCTTCTATGGATGACAGTAATTCCATTTTTTGGAAGTTTTATTCGAGTTATGATGAGACCGTAACGAGTAAAGAATTTATTGACCAAATGGATGCAATAACCTGGTTGAACATGACAATTGCCAGAGCAGAAGGTGCTGGAGAAATTATTTTATTATAAAGCTTAATTGCTTGAAAATCATATGCGTTATGGTCAATGGTTGAGTAAAATTATATTTGTTCAAAGAAAATATTAATTAAAAAAGTTGACAAAAAAAGTCCGTATAAAGATAGGCTCATCACATCTTACAAATGTGAGAATAATTTTAAGGAGGTTTTCATGATTAGATTTTTCAAAAACAGAGTACCTCAAGGTACTACTGCCTAACAGGACACCAATCCTGTAAAAACCAAATACGTCTTTGTTCGTAGGCCTATAAATGGCTGAAAAATATATAGGCTGAGAAATCAGCCACAATTTGGTGGGATTGGTTCCTTAATTAGGGCTATCCCACCATTTTTGTATCTAGAAATATTGATACGGAAGCTCGTGGGAAATCCCACGAGCTTTTTTTATTATAGAAGTGTAAAATGAAACTTGTAAGAAACAATCAAACAAAAGGAGGAAGTTATGTTTGAATTTATCATTACAATGACAGAGTCGTCGTTCACATTTTCTTACAGGGATATTTTCGGAATATTTTAAAAACTAAATTCTGAAAGATCTCTGTAGAGAATTCCCAAAACCAAAAAAATCAAGGAGGTAGTTATGTTGGGATATGCAATAACAATCATAAACAATATGATTTGTGGTTTTTACAGAGATGAGTGGATGTTATACTAAAAAAATAATAACCGCTCCTCTCTGGAGTTTAAATAGTTAACACAAAGAGGAGAATAAATAAAAATGAATATGAATAAATTAGGATGGAACGAAGTTTTGCAAAAAGAATATGATGCGAGATTATTGAATCTGCAAAATGAGAACGAAGCAAAACAGCTGGAAAGATTATTTCCAGGTAGGATTGCTTTAGAACAAAAAAATCTATATAACGTGTTTACCAGTGAAGGTGAATTCAAAGCGATCCTGGCAGATAAACTCTGGTTCAATGCTTTTGATCGACAGGAATTACCAGCTGTTGGAGATTGGGTGCTGCTTTCTAATGAAGATGGTTGTGAACAACTGAAGATCCAGAAGATCATGGAACGTAGAAGTACACTATCCCGGCAGTCGATAGCTTCTCACGGAAGGAAGTTCGATAAGTCTGGAACCAGCGAAGAACAGGTCGTAGCAACGAACATCGATACTGTGATTATGGTCATCGCATTGGATTTCGATTATAATCTGCGTAAGATCGAACGGTATCTTACACTCATGTGGAACAGTGGTGCAGATCCGGTGATATTATTAAACAAAGCGGATCAATGTGCAAATCCTGAAGAACTGAAAATGGAAGTGGAAGCCATTTCATACGGTATTCCGGTTCATACAATGAGTGCTGTAACTGGTCAGGGAGTTGATGAATTGAAGAAGTATATTGCACCGGGAAAAACGATAACTTTTATTGGATCATCAGGAGTGGGAAAATCTACGATTATAAACCAGATCATAGGTGAAGAAGTGATGGAAGTTGGAGATGTGCGAGATGCAGATAAACGAGGAAGGCACACTACAACACATCGTCAATTGATTCCGTTAGCATCAGGTGGGAATGTGATTGATAATCCCGGAATGAGAGATATCAAGATAATTGGAAATGTAGAAAACCTAAATCTAACGTTTCCTGATATCGTGGAATTAAAGAAACATTGCAGATTTCGAAATTGTCAGCACGAAACAGAACCTGGATGTGCAATTTTGCAGGCTATCGCAGATGGTGATCTCACTGAAAAACGATATAAAAGTTATTTAAAACTGGGACGCGAACTTGCATTTTTACATCACAGGAAAGTTCATCGTCAGATATTCAATAAAAATGCTAAATCGAAACAGAAAATATTAGGTACAAAAATAAAGCAGCATAAGTAAGCTGCTATTGGCTAGCGGCTAATTGCCAATAGTCCAAAAGAGATTATTATGAATAAATTTAAATTACTATGGAACTTTATGAAAGGCAACAGATCGTTGTACGTTTTCTCGATCCTGGCTGTTGGTGCAGCAATATTCTTACGCTTTGCCTGGCCACTTGTATTGCGTGTTACGATCGATTCAATAATTGGTACAGAGCCGATTGAAACCAGTGGATGGCTGCAACCATTATTCACCGAGATCTTTAATTTTCTGGGTGGAAAAACAGTTCTCGAAAAGAGTTTGTGGATGTGCAGTATTATTCTCATATTACTAACACTTTCCCGAGGGATTTTCCTGTTTTTCAAAGGGAAATGGTCGGCAACAGCTTCTGAGTCCATTGCTCGAAAGATTAGAGATAAGGTTTATGATCATTTGCAATATTTGCCTTTTGATTATCATGTGAAAGCAAAAACCGGCGATCTAATCCAACGTTGTACTTCGGATGTGGAAACGATTCGTCGATTCTTATCGATGCAATTGGTGGAGGTGGGAAGAGCATTGTTCATGCTGTTCTTTGCGCTTTCTTTCATGTTGCCGATGAGCGTGAAGATGACTTTGATCTCACTTTCACTGGTCCCATTCATCTTTGCCTTTGCAGTGGTGTTCTTCATGAAAGTGAAGGTTGCCTTTAAAGCATCAGATGAATCTGAAGGAAGACTTTCCACGGTATTACAGGAAAACTTGAGTGGTGTAAGAGTGGTTAGAGCTTTTGCCAGGCAAAAATATGAGATCGATAAATTTGATGAGAAGAATGTGGAATATCGCGATCTTACTTACAGATTGATCAGGCTTTTGGCCTGGTACTGGTCTGTTTCAGATTTACTCAGTCTTACTCAGATAATTGCAGTAACTGTTCTGGGAACATATTGGGCTGCAAATGGTATCATTACTCTGGGAACATTATTGGCATTTTCTTCTTATGTGGGAATGCTGCTCTGGCCAGTTCGACAATTGGGAAGAGTACTCACAGATATGGGAAAAGCTTTGGTTTCTATCGAACGTATCCAAGAAATTCTGGAAGAACCTATCGAAGATCTGGATGATGGAATATCCAAAGATAAGATCGAAGGTGAAATCGAATTTGAAAACGTGAGTTTCCATTATGATGAAGGTCATCCGATTTTGGAAGATGTCTCATTCAAAGTAAAAAAAGGCCAAACAGTTGCGATTCTCGGTCCAACCGGATCTGGAAAATCAACTCTGGTAAGCCTGTTGCCCAGGTTGTACGATAACCAATCAGGTTCGGTAAAAATCGACGGAATAGATGTGAAAAATATCAGTAAGCGAACTTTGCGAAATAATATCGGCATTGTTTTACAGGAGCCTTTTTTGTTTTCCAAAACGCTTAAAGATAATATTGGGTTAGCGACAAATAGCTATGAAGATGATTTGGTTTTCAAAGCTGCTCAAATTGCATCGGTACATGATGTGATCGAAAGCTTTGAAGATGGTTATGAAACAGCAGTTGGTGAAAAAGGTGTAACACTTTCCGGTGGACAGAAACAACGGGTGGCTATCGCCAGAACGATCTTAAATGGAAGTCCAATCTTGATATTCGACGACAGCTTAAGCGCTGTGGATACAGAAACTGATGCTGCTATCCGCAAGAGATTGAAGAAGCTGGATAACAAAGCTACAACTTTCATTATCTCACATCGTCTTACTACGTTGGCAGAAGCTGATATGATCCTGGTATTGGAGCAGGGCAAAATAGTTCAACAGGGAACTCATTTGGAACTTGTAGACCAGGAAGGTTTGTACAAACGTGTTTGGGCAATCCAGAATTCACTGGAAGAAGAACTGGCTCTGGAAGATGAAGGTCTTCTTAAAAAAAATGAAAAGAATGAAAAACGAAAAATTAGTTAATAAAGTTAAAATTGTCATCCTGATGCCGTTGAATGCGTGGAGTTTAGTAAAACTCAGCGTTGGAGTCGAAGGATACAATGGTGATGGTTCGTCTTCGCTCACCATGACACATATAAACTCTGATATCAAAGCCCAAGCTTGGATATCGAAACAAGGATAAATCATGAGTAATGCATTTGAAGAAAAAGAATATAGTAAAAGATTTGATCTGGCTTTGTGGAAGAAGCTCTTAACCTTCTGCAAACCTTACAAAAAGAAGATGCTCCTATTGGGATTTTTCATGCTTTCTTTAGCCGGAATAGATGTGCTTTTTCCACTAATGAGCAAGTATGCTATCGATAATTATGTGATCCCCGGCAAAACGGATGGAATTGAAATTTATGCAATCGTGTTTTTTGTAATGGTAGCAATCCAGGCCCTGAATATCTTCTTCTTTATCGATATTGCTGGTAAGATCGAAATGTATCTAACCTACGATATTCGTAAGAAGGGATTTCTGCATTTGCAGGAATTGTCGTTCAATTATTACGATAAAACACCTGTTGGCTGGTTGATGGCCAGGATGACATCTGATAGTCAACGGTTGGGAAGTTTCATTTCCTGGGGATTGGTGGATATGGTTTGGGGTGGATCACTGATGATTCTGATCTCTGTAGTGATGCTCATTCTGAATTTGAAATTAGCACTTATTACAATGACTGTAGTTCCAGTATTGGTAGTGATGAGCATCTATTTCCAAAAGGTTATTCTGAAAGCATACAGGAAGGTGAGAAAAACAAATTCCAAAATTACCGGAGCTTTCAATGAAGGGATTTCCGGAGCAAAGACTACTAAAACATTAGTTAGGGAATCAGAGAATTTGAAAGAATTCCAGGTTCATACGACAGATATGTATAAATCTTCAGTACGAGCTGCGATAATGTCATCGCTTTATATGCCAGCAATTCTCACTCTGGGCAGCATTGGAACTGGATTAGCACTCTGGTTTGGTGGAGAAGGTGTAATGGCTGGAATCGTAACATATGGAACCCTGGTAGCTTTTATTTCCTATTCAGTACAATTCTTTGAACCTTTGCAGGAAATGGCACGTGTTTTTGCTGAATTGCAGAATGCTCAGGCTTCAGCAGAAAGGATCTTCTCTATGATCGATGAAGTTCCACAGATAAAAGATAATTCTCAAGTAACGAGAGAGTTCGGCAGCATCATGAAAATGAAACAGGAAAATTGGCCAAAGATCGAAGGTGGAATTACATTTGAAGATGTTACTTTCAGTTACAAAGAAGGTGAAAACATCCTCGAAAATTTCCAACTAGATATCAAAGCTGGAGAAACTATTGCCTTTGTAGGTGAAACTGGTTCCGGGAAAAGTACAGTTGTAAACCTGGCCTGCCGTTTTTACGAACCAACTGAAGGTTTGATCAAAATAGATGGAGTGGATTACCGTGAACGATCCATGCTTTGGTTGCATTCCAATTTGGGTTACGTTCTGCAGACTCCACATTTATTCAGTGGATCGATAAAAGAAAACATTGCTTACGGTAGATTGGATGCAACTGATGATGAGATCATCGAAGCTGCTAAATTGGTAGATGCTCACGATTTCATTATGAAGATGGAAAACGGTTTTGACTCGGAAGTGGGAGAAGGTGGAGCTAAACTTTCCACAGGAGAAAAGCAGCTTATCTCTTTTGCTCGAGCTATCCTGGCAGATCCCCGGATTTTCGTTTTGGATGAAGCAACGTCCTCGGTTGATACAGAAACTGAACAGCTCATTCAAAAAGCGATTCATACTGTTTTAGAGGGTAGAACCAGTTTCATCATAGCTCATCGTCTTTCTACTATACGTTCGGCTGATCGAATTTTAGTGATCCGCAATGGAAAGATAACTGAGCAGGGAACACACCAGGAACTAATCAAAGCAAAAGGTTATTATTTCAACCTTTATACAAACCAGTTCATGGAAGAACAGGAAAATATGTTGCTGAATACATAAAGGCAAACGGGAGTTCGTTAGAGCGCAGCGAAAACGGACTTCCGAATGAGGAAATTCTCAACCCCATACTAAGTTCTGGTGTATGTGAAGGTGATTGTTTCGTTTTCGAACCGACACTTAGCGAGGAAGTTGAGTCTTTCCAAAAGTTAATTATAGAATTGAAGCACAAGTTCTCTAAAGTGCACTTTAGGGGACTATATAAACCGAGTCTGGTGCTTGTAAACATCAGCAAAGGAGGTGAATAGTGACAAAATTTACAAAGAGGTTCAGCATATAGCTGAATAGCCCAATCCGGTTCCTGTACCTTAGTGCGGGAACCGGGGTTAATAAAACTATTTCGAAGTAAAAAGAGGTGCCAAATGAAAAAAGTAATGAATAAGATCCGTTAGTTTTGTTAGATGTAACCCATCACTCCCTGATGTAAAAACTTGGAGTTTGCGGAAGCTATGCGATAGCAGGCTTAAAAAACAAAAATCTAACAAAATAAGGAGAAACGTATGTTGTAAATAATAAGTGGTGCACCGGCAGCAGGGAAAAGTTCAATTGTAAAATTTTTAAAAGATAAAATAGTGAATTGTGATTGTCATGATAACGATGAAATAATGGTCGAAACTGGAACACAAAGACGTGTATCAAATGAAGAATGGATTTCGAAAGCTTTGGAAGCCCAAGCAAAAGGGAATGACTTCTTGCTTTCTACTCAAAGTCCATTTGGAGAAATATTGGCTGCACCTTCAGCTATAAAACTAGATGGCATCAAATGTTGTTTATTCGATTGTAATGATTTCGTGAGAGTAGAAAGATATCTAGCACGTCCGCAAGACGAAAAATGGCCACTTGGCATGGATACACTTTGCTGGGCAGTCTTCCACCGTATGCATGCACACGATCCGCAATGGGAACAAAGAGTGATAATTGACAAAGAACTTCTTGGATTTGGCTGGGATCGTTGGACAAACTGGCAAAAAGGTGACAAACGTTGGGATGTTAAAATGATTGATACAACTGAAAATACTGTAGAACACACAGCAAACCTTGTGAGTGAATGGATAGTAGATGAAAAACGAAAACCACAAGCGTTAACACCGGGAAAAAAATGGTGGGAATAGAATGAAACTCTGTTGGTTTCCAAGTCTTCTTTGGGAACTGGAAAATACCGAGTCTGATGCCTGTAAACATCAGCAAAGGAGGTGAATAGTGATAACATTTACAAAGAGGTTCGGCGTATAGCCGAATAATCGTTCCGGTTCCTGTACTTTGGTATGGGAACCGGGGTTAATGCTCCCTTTTTGAAGGGGAGAAGACGACACAGTCGGTAGTGGGGTTTTGTAAGTTTTATCAGAAACTGTTTTGAAAGAAAATGGTTCGGGATAAAACAAACCTCCTTTGATTCCCCCTTACGAAGGGGGACTGAATTGAATTTATTAGAATTTAAAAGGGAAATAGGATGTTTAAAAATTACATAAAAATTGCGATTAGAAATCTTTGGAGACACAAAGGCTATTCACTCATCAATCTAATTGGATTAGCTGTTTCTTTAACTACCTGTTTATTGATTTTCCTGTATGTGCAGGATGAACTTAGCTATGACGATCATTGGAAAGATGCTGAGAATATTTATCGTTTGGAGAATCGTTGGTCAGGCCCCGATTGGGAAAGTCATTGGGCAGCAACATCAGGTAATTTTGTATTTAAGATAGCAGAAAATTATCCGGAAGTAGTTTCTTTTGTAAAGATTCAAACTGCTGAGCCTGTACTTCAAATTAACGAGCAATCTTTTTATGAAAAGAGATGTTTCATTGTAGATTCATTATTTTTTGATGTTTTTGATTTCAAGTTTATTTATGGTAATAATGAATCAGCCTTAAATGATCCTTTTACTTTAGTTCTAACGGAAAGCCTTGCTAAGAAATATTTTGGTAATGAGAATCCTATGAATAAAGAAATTCAATGGGTTGGCTGGGAAAAATTCTTGGTTACTGGTGTAATTGAAGATGTTCCCCGCAATTCACATCTACATTTTGACCTTTTACTTCCCATGTCACTGCAGAGAATTCAATTTGATAGTTGTGATGAAGATGGAGCTCATGCCTTCTATTCATATATCAAAACAACTAACAAGCATACAGCAGATATTTTAAGGGAAAAAGTAAAAAAGGATGCTTACAAGATATTTGAAGTCTCTGAGGATAGACAAACTACAGATAGAACCTGGGAAACAATTATTCAACCAATTGGAGATATCCATTTGAATGGCCATGCAGAAAAGGAAATTGAAGCCAATGGTAATGTTCAGGATGTTTATATATTCATTTCCGTTGCGATTTTTCTATTATTCATTGCTTGCATAAATTACATGAACCTGGCAACAGCCAGAGCTGTGAAAAGAGGACGAGAGATTGGAATCAGAAAAGTTGTTGGTGCTCGAAGAAAACAAATTGCGCTGCAATTTTTGGGTGAATCATTTCTAATGACATTGCTTGCTCTTTTGATTTCTATTGTAATCGCATATCTGTTACTTCCATACTTCAATACGATGATCGGCAGACCATTAAATTTGAATGTATTCCAAAATGCACTTTTGCTGGAGTTCTTAGTTGGAGTTTTATTTATTGGAACGGCATTGTCGGGCTTATATCCTGCCTTTTTCCTGGCAGGATTTTCACCTGTTTCTGCTTTGAAATCAAATGTGTTAACCGGGAGAAGTAAAAGATCAAATTTAATTCTGAGAAGAATTTTGGTTATTACTCAATTCACGATTTCTGTGTTGATGATAATATCTGTTCTTACTGTACAAAGGCAGCTTAACTTTATGGAAAATAAAGACATTGGCTTTGATAAAAGTGATCTTCTTGTTTTCCCCTTAAAGGCAATGTCACAGGAACAATTTGATTTCTTTATTGATGAAATGAACTCCAATCCGCAAATAGAAAGTTTTGGTACACTTGAATATGTGCCCGGAGTTAGAATTCCATTTTGTTCAGTGGAAATCCCTGAATTAGCTCGAATGAAACCTGAAAGATATGGAGACGATAACGGTAAGATTTGGATTCGAACTCAGAGTGTTTGGTTAGAAGGTACAATCGAAACGCTCGGTCTTCAGATGGAAAGTGGACGGTGGTTTTCTGATGATCGTATTGCAGATGATGATGATGCATTTATACTTAATGAAACAGCTGTTAAAGACTATGGACTAATCGATCCGATTGGAAAAGAAATTTGGTATACTTGGTACACAGATCCGCCCAAGAAAGGTACTATAATTGGAGTAGTAAAAGATTTCCATTATGCAGATTTTAAAACGAGAATCGAACCGTTAATGATACATAATCTAGATGTATCAAAATTAATAGTTCGATTTCAACCTGATGCAGCTAATGAAGTAATAAATGATTTAAAAACTCTGTGGGATAAGAGAGCTCCGGATTCTCCATTTGAATATTATTTTCTCGATGAGTCATTTGGTAAGCTTCATGAGAATGATATCAAACTCGGAGTTGTTACAATGTATTTTGCATTTCTTGCTTTAATCATTGCTTGCCTTGGTTTGTTTGGGTTAGCCTTGTTTATGATTGAACAAAGAACGAAAGAGATTGCCATTCGTAAGATAATGGGGTGTTCGGTTGGTAAGATCATTGTTATCGTTTTCAAAGAGTTTTTCTGGTTAACGATTATATCAAATATTGTAGCCTGGTATCCAGCTTATTATTTCATGAACAAATGGTTAGGCAATTTTGTTTATAGAATCGATATTAGTTTTTGGTCTTTTGGAATTGCATTTCTAGTTTCTTTTTTGATCATAATGGTTTCAGTTAGCTACAAGACAATAGTGGCAGCAAATGCAAATCCTGTAAAATATATGAGATATGAATAGATGTTTCGAGCAGGTTCCCAAAGTTTTCTTTGGGAACCTGAATAACCGAGTCTGATGCCTGTAAACATCAGTAAAGGAGGTGAATGATGATCAAATTTACAAAGAGGTTCAGCGTTTAGCTGAATGACACAATCCGGTTCCTGCGATTGTCGCGGGAACCGGGATTAAAAAGCTCCCTCTGAAAGGGTAGGAAATTAAAAAAACGAGGTATTATGGGAAAAATATTAGATACAAATAAAGCAATATTGGTGGGTGTTTGTTCACATCCCAGCGAATATGACAAGAAAAGAGCATCTTTGGATGAGTTGGCAAGATTGGCTGATACAGCAGGACTGGAAGTAGTTGGAAAATTCATTCAGAAACGTCAGAAACCAGACAAAACTTTCTATATTGGAAAAGGCTTTCTGGCAGAAGCTCTGGGTGAAGTTTACGATGAAGCTCCTGGACTTGTGATCTTTGATAACGAACTGTCTCCTGGACAGGGTAGAAACATCGAAAAAGAATTCGAACTTGATGCAATAGATCGAACAGAAGTCATTCTGAATATATTTCATAATCATGCCAGAACCAGAGAAGCACAACTGCAGGTAAAACTTGCTGAACTGCAATACCAACTTCCGCGATTGAAAAGGCTTTGGAGCCATCTGGATCGTGAAAAAGGTCAGGCAGCCGGAAGCGGTGGAACTGGTAGAGGAATGGGTGAGAAGCAGATCGAGATCGATAAAAGGATAATCCGGAATGAAATTGCGAAAGTGAAATCTGAATTGAAGAAAGTTTTTCTACACAAAGAAACGCAGAGCAAACATCGAGAGAAAGTGAAGAAGGTGTGTTTGGTGGGTTACACAAATGCCGGTAAATCAACTCTTTTCAATCGACTTACCGATGCTGGAGTTCTGGTGGAAGACAAGCTTTTTGCTACACTTACAACAACCACAAGAAAGCTGACTCTTGCCAAAGGTCGTGACATGATCTTATCTGATACAGTTGGATTCATTTCCAATCTTCCGCATCATCTGGTGGCTTCTTTTCGAGCTACACTGAAAGATGTGGTAGATGCAGATCTGCTGCTGCATCTTATAGATTCTTCCGATGAACTTTTTCCGCTTTATATTGATGAAGTTCAGAAAGTCCTGAAACAGATCGAAGCAGATGATATTCCACAGATCATGGTTTTGAATAAAGCAGATCAAGCCGATATAGTCAAGATGATGTTTTATTTGAAAGCTCATGAGAATTCGATTCTGATCTCTGCTAAAAATGGTGAGAACATTGAAGGTTTCTTAACAAAAGTTGATGAAGAACTTCATAGTGCCGATAAATATATTCTGCTGATTCCACATACGGAACAAAAAGCTGTGAATCTACTGCATAAAGTCGGTCAGATCGAATCTACTGAGTATCTGGATGAAGGTGTTCAAATAACAGCAATCATCAATCAGGAAGATCTTCATGAGTTTGAGAGATTTTTACGAAAATGAAAAAAGCAACGAAGAAATTATACACTCGCAAGCGTCCGGCTCATCCCGATGAAGCACATACAACCAGCAAACGCTGGTTTAAGAAGAAAGGACGTAAAGCAGTGAGAAAACATTTAAAACAGGAATTGGAAAAAGAAAAATGAGTTGAGCGGACTTGACTTCCTAATTCGGACTTCTTGCAGATTTTTGTTCCGAAGAAGAGAGTTAAGAACGACATAAATTTTGTCAGAACTGAGATTCTTGAAGAGAAAAATCTTTGAAGAGGACTTCAGGAAAACAGCCTTATAATAAAGTAGATATAAATTCTAAACGTTAAGGAGATACTAGAATGAAAAAGAAAATTGCATTATTAATTCTAATCTTTATTGGAATAATCCTAAATGCTATCATAATACCCTATTCACAAACAAAATTGAAAACCGAAACAAATCATCTATTTGAATTTGTGCGTATATCTCCTGATGATTCATTGGCAATTCCATTACAGACAGATGTGTGGTTGTGGTACGACAAAGATAACCTGTATGTTCATTGGGAGGCAGAAGTCGACGAGAATTTTGAAAAAGGGAAATTAGCAAATACTGATGTTTGGATTGAATGTGATAAAATGAGAATTCAGATCATAACGGATGTGAAAAATTATAATACTTACTATTTTTACGCAGTTCCTTTTGGCAATAAATCTGACGGTATTCGTAAATCTGATATGAATTTGGATTCCGATTGGAATAGTCAATATGAATATGAAAATTTTGTTTCAGATAAACTATGGATAAGTACGATGAAGATTCCTTTCAAGGATCTGCGGTTTTATGGCAATCCCCCTTTTAATTGGAAAATAATTTTAACTCGTTATTTTGAAAAATCTGATGAATATTATTCTATTCCTTATGGCAAGATCGAGATGGGTAAAGACTATTTTCGTTCAGCTTATGATATTAGTATAAATGAGGAGCTTAGTAAAAACAAGAACTACAGGGTAGCTCCTTATTTCATTAAGAAGTATGATTTAATGGAAAAAA
>SWBY01001880.1_pt1 | contig 58389 bp, 46 predicted proteins | sample 4693071 | NCBI WGS metagenome assembly SWBY01 (sample SAMN10267273, study PRJNA491770) | bioreactor metagenome | isolation source: DHS bioreactor inoculated with marine methane seep sediment | place: Japan: Omine Ridge, Nankai Trough | collected 2006-05-06 | reverse complement strand
GGGGCAGGATAGTCCAAGATGGACGAATGGACGAAAAGAGGAATAGATAAAAGGATGAAAAATACATTCGAAAATGCCCTGAAGGGGCTACACATAACAGCCCGGGGTAACGCCCTGGGAATTGGGTCAGGATAGTCCAAGATGGACGAATGGACGAAAAGAGGAATAGACGAATAGAGGAATAGACGAATAGAGGAAAAGATAAAAAGGGGAACAACAGACAAAAGAGGAATAGATAAAAGGATGAAAAATACATTCGAAAATGCCCTGAAGGGGCTACACATAACAGCCCGGGGTAACGCCCTGGGAATTGGGGCAGGATAGTCCAAGATGGACGAATGGACGAAAAGAGGAATAGATAAAAGGATGGTTGCAGAGTTGGGGCGAACCTCGCCTGTCCTGAGCGAAGTCGAAGGGTGTTCGCCCGGTAATGGAGATTTAAATGACTGACAAACAAAAAAAACACAATTTATTCCGCGAACCGTTAAAGGTAATCAACATCGGACTGGAATCGTTCAAGGAGAGCCTGGACACAGTGGAAACCGAATCGGTTCAGATGGACTGGCGGCCCCCGGCCGGCGGAGATCCCGAAATGATGAAAATTCTCACGGAGGTCAACATGAGTGACGTGACACAGGCCAACGAAAAAGTGCTGGAAATCATATTAAAAGGCCGGCCCCTGCTTGTGGGACTGGATATCGCCCGGAACGTGATTCCCGGTATGACGGACACAACCATTCTGCATTCCGGACCACCCATCACCTGGGATAAAATGTGCGGTCCCATGCGAGGTGCCGTCATGGGTGCACTGATCTATGAAGGCATGGCAGCGGATCCTGCTGAAGCCGAACACCTGGCTGCGTCAGATAAACTTACTTACGGTCCGTGCCATGAGCATAACACCGTGGGTCCCATGGCAGGAATTGTCTCGGCTTCCATGCCGGTTTTTATTCTGAAAAATGCCGCGTATGGCAATTTTGCGTATTGCACCATGAACGAGGGGTTGGGGAAAGTGCTCCGGTACGGCGCTTTCAGCCCGGAAGTTATCGAAAAGCTGAAATGGATGGCAGATATCTTGTACCCCGTCCTGAAAGCGGCGGTGGCATATCTCGGGGAGATCGATCTGAAAAATATCATCGCTCAGGCCCTCCACATGGGAGATGAACTGCATAACCGTAACCGGGCCGCTACATCACTGTTGTACCGGGCATTGGCGCCGGCAGTACTGAAAACAGCTGACAGCGTGGATCAGGCAGCGGCGGTCCTGGATTTCATTAACGGTAATGACCATTTTTTCCTGAATCTCTCCATGCCCGTTTGCAAAGTTGTCCTGGACGCCGCACGGAATATTCCCGGCAGCAGCGTTGTTGTTGCCATGACCCGGAACGGTACGGAATTCGGTGTGCAGTTGTCCGGGACAGGTGATGCCTGGTTTACCGGTGAAGCGTCTGTCCCCGATGCCCTCTTCTTCCCGGGATTTACCAAAGATGACGCCAATCCCGATATCGGGGACAGCTCCATTACGGAAGCCGGCGGTCTGGGAGGGTTCGCTATTGCGGCATCACCGGCTATTGTCCAGTTCGTGGGCGGCACCGCAAAAGATGCCGTCAATTACACTCTGGAAATGTATGAGATTGCCGCCGGAGAAAATAATATGTACCAGATCCCTTACCTGAATTTCCGGGGCACCCCAACAGGAATCGATGCCATGAAAGTGGTGGAAAAAAACGTGCTGCCATTTATCGATACGGGAGTCGCGCATAAAGAACCCGGGATCGGCCAGGTGGGCGCCGGTGTACTGAAAGCACCCATGGAACCCTTTAAGAAAGCAGTGACGGCCCTGGCAAAAACCGTGAATTGAATATTGAATTTCTATTGCCTATAGTAGTCGTATAGAGTTCCCGGTTCAGGGTTCCCCGTTCAGAGTTCAGATATTGCCACTCTGAGCAGAGATATTGTCACCCTGAGCGGAGTCGAAGGGGCAGGTCCGGAGTTCTTTGTTCAAGGTTCAGATATTGTCACCCTGAGCGGAGTCGAAGGGCCAACCGGGAACGAGGAACCTTATTTAAAACTTTTATTTCCAAGGAGGGAAATATGAACATTCAGGAATTTCTCACATTTATGGATAATGTTAAAATGTATGATCTCACACAGCCGTTGAGCGTGCACACACCGCCATGGCCCAGTTATATCCCTTTAAGTATCCAGTATTTCAAGCGGATAGCCGGCGCGCACATGGGTCAGGGCGCCAATGGTCAGGTGATCACCATGAGTCATCACGTGGGCACTCATATGGACGGTGAAATCCATTTTCACGCTTGCGGCCGCTCCATTGGTGAGACGCCCATGTCCGACTGGGTAGGGCCCGGTGTGGTTGTGGATATTGCTGATGAGGTGGGTGATTACGATCTGTACAGCCCGGAAATGCTCATGAGCAAGGTTGAGATCAAAAAAGGGGATATCCTGATCATCAATACGGGATATCACCGGTACGCCTGGGACCAGCAGGGGTCTGACGAGGTGCGGTATTTTGTCAAGCATCCCGGACCGGGACCGGATTTCCATCAGTGGGCCATTGACATGGAAATAAAGTGGATTGGTGTGGATTGCGGGAGTGCCGATCATCCCATGAACACCATCATCCGTGACTGGCATCCGAAACCGTTCAAGGAAGCCGAGCAAAAGATGATTGAGAAATATGGTAAAGCCTGGGATGAGTTGTTTCCGCTGGAAACCTACTATCAGGTCATGCACCTGAAACTGTTCCCGGAGGGGATCGTTCATGCCGAGAACCTTGGTGGTGATATTCAGGCGGCCAGCAACAAACGGCTCTGGATCGGATGTTTCCCCATTAAAGGCATGGAATTTGAGTCATCTCAGTGCCGGATCGTGGCACTGGAACCCCCGGCGTAATCCCGGTGACAGGAGAAACGTATGAGCAGTAAATCGTTTGAATATTTCAAGCCCGCCACAGTAGCGGAAGCCATCAACATGATGAAAGAGCAGGGATCCGATGCGCATATCCTGGCCGGTGGCACGGATCTGGCCGTTGAGGTCAAAGAAGATCTTACCACACCGGAAGCCCTCATCGATATCAAAGGGATCGAATCACTTCAGGGGATGGAGTTTGATGGTAAAACGCTTTATCTGGGCGCTGCCATCACGTTTTCCGATCTGATCCGGTCCGATATCATCCGGGAACATTTCCCCATGCTGGCGGAAGCGTCAATGACGGTGGCTTCCATGGGGTTGAGGAACCGGGCGACCATCGTGGGTAACATCTGTTCCGGCGTGCCGTGCATGGACAGTGCTCCGGCGCTGCTGGTGTATGAAGCCTCAGTGTTCATTGAAGGCCCCGGTGGTTCCCGTGAAGTTTCCATACTGGAGTTTTTCCGTGGTCCCCGTAAAACGGCATTAAAACCCAATGAGATCGTGGTGGGACTTCGGTTCACTCAACCCTCAGGGAGGTATGCCGGTTGCTATGTGAAACTGCAACGGACCCGGGGAGAAGATCTGGCTCAGGCCGGAGTGGCCGTTCTGGCCCTTGAAAACAACACGTACCGGGTGGCGTTCACCGCTGTGGGCCCGGTCCCCACCCGGGGCCGGATTATCGAAGACGCTCTCAATGGTAATCCCCTGACACCGGATCTCCTGGCAAAAGCCCGGGAACTGGTTTCCGAGGAGATCTCACCCATCACGGATATCCGATCCACAAAAACGTATCGGCTCCATGTGACCGGGGTTATGCTGGAACGCGGTTTAAAAGCATCCGTCAGTCGTCTCAAAGGCGAAGGCCCGCCATTCGGCACATCCTTGATGTAAGGGAGAATATCCAATGAAAAGAACGATTAATTTTGTATTGAACGGTGAACAGCGGGAAGTGGATGTGGCTCCCAATGAGTATCTCCTGGATGTGCTGCGAGATAAACTGGGTATCAAAAGCCCCAAAAAAGGATGCGACCGTGGCGATTGCGGCACGTGTACCGTCATGCTGGATGGTAAAAGTGTTCGAAGCTGCCTGATATTTGCCATTGAGGTGGACGGGAGCACCGTCTTAACTCTGGAGGGCGTTTCCAAAGACGGCCCCACGCCGCTTCAGGAAGCATTTGTCCGGAACAATTCGTTTCAATGCGGGTTCTGCGCACCCGGGATGATTATTTCCACTATGGAATTGCTGGAAGAAAATCCCTCACCCACACGGGAAGAGATCCAGGAAGCCATCGCCGGAAATCTTTGCCGATGCACCGGATACGAACCCATTATCGACGCCATTCTGGAAATTGCCGGGGAAAAAGGGGAATAGGATGAAGGAATTAAAGTATATCGGAAAACCAACACCCCGGATCGACGGGCTGGAAAAGGTGACCGGCGCCGCGGTCTTCGTCAACGACATTGAATTCGGCCCGAACCTCCTGCACGGCGCAATCGTGGAAAGTCCCCACGCACATGCTCTGATTAAACATATCGATACCAGCGAAGCCGAGGCCTTGCCCGGTGTGGTGAAAGTACTGACAGGAAAGGATTTTCCCATAAAATTCGGACTGTATATGCAGGACCGGTATATCCTGGCATTGGACCGGGTCCGGTTCGTGGGGGAACAGGTTGCCGCTGTCGTGGCTCGTGATGTCGCCACAGCCCGGGAAGCCGCGAATCTGGTAAAAGTGGAATATGAACTCCTGGAACCGGTGCTCAACCCCCTGGACGCCCTGAAAGACGATTCCCCGATTCTGCACCCGGACATGAAGGATTATCCCCATGTCCCATGGTTCTTTCCTCAGCCCGGCACCAATATCACTCACATGAGGAAAACCCGGAAGGGGGATCTTGAAAAAGGGTTCGCCGAAGCCGATTATGTTCTGGAAGACACCTATAAAGTCCCCCGATACGCGCATTGCGCCATTGAAACGCACGTGGCCGTGGGAAAACTGGACCACTCCGGCCGCCTTACCATGTGGACGGCATCGCAATCACCGCATACCCAGAAAGCCATTTTTGTGGAGGCGTTCAAGCAGATGGGGTTTTCTCACAAGGATGTCCGTGTCATCACGCCTTATATCGGTGGCGGATTCGGCGGCAAAGCCGGTGTGACCATGGAAATAATCGTGGCGGCACTGGCCACCGTGGTGAAAGGGTATCCCGTTAAAATTCAGTTCACCCGGCCCCAGGAATTTTATAACACATACCAGCGCCAGGGCGTGGTGGCGAAAGTGAAACTCGGCGTGAAAAAGGACGGAACTTTTACCGCGCTGAAACATGAGTTGTTCTGGGATGCCGGCGCCTTTGCAGAATACGGCGCTAACGTGGTGAACGCCGTGGGTCTCTCCGCCACCGGCGCATACCGGATTCATAACGTGCATATCGATTCCGCATGTATTTATACCAACCTGCCCCCCGGCGGACCCTATCGGGGATTCGGATACTCAGAATTCCATTTCGGACTGGAATCACACATTACACGGATAGCCAAACAGATCGGCATGGATCCCGTGGAAATCCGGCGGAAAAATGCCATTCAACCCGAGGACACCCTGGCATACGGCGCCGCCATGAACAACAGCGGTTTAATGGAAGCCATTGACAAAGTGGCCAAAGAGGTGGAATGGGGCAAAAAAGAAACGTCCGATAACCCCGATAAAGCCATCGGAAAAGGGTTCTCAGTGTTCTGGAAAGCACCTGCCATGCCGCCCAACGCATCATCCTGCGCGTTCCTGAAGTTTAACGAGGACGCCACGATCAATATTTTGGTCTCAGGCATGGAGATGGGCCAGGGATACCTGACCGTCATGGCGCAGGTCGCCGCAGAAATACTCACCATACCGCCTGAAAAAATCCGGGTGGAATGCCCGGACACCGACCGGAACCCGTATGAATGGCAGACCGTGGCATCTCATGTGACCTGGAGTTGCGGCAACGCGGTGAAAAAAGCCGCTATCGATGCCCGGACTCAGATCTTCGAACTGATCCGGCGGACCCATCATATGGAGGTGGATACCCTCTATCTTGAAGATGAAAAGGTCAAGTCAACTCAGGATCCGGGGTTTGAACTGCCGCTGAAAGATTTCGTTATCGCCGGGATTCAGGTGGAAGACGGCACATTCAAAGGTGGACCGGTCATCGGACGGGGTATGTTTATGCCGGAGTTTTCCTCCACCAACGATGATCCCGAAACCAGTCAGGGCGGTCATCCCAATGTGCATTATACTGTGGGCGCCGCCGCGATTATTCTGGAAGTGGACCGGCAGACCGGCAAGATGAAAATCAAAAAGGCCGTGGAAGCTGTGGACTGCGGAAAAGCGCTGAATTCCGACCTGGTGAAAGGTCAGATTATCGGAGGGCTTCTCCAGGGTCTGGCCACGGTGATGTTTGAGGATATGCGGTTTGATGAGAAAGGGAAGATGCTGAATCCCAACTTCACGGATTACAAGATTCCCACTGCGCTGGATATTCCTGAGAAAGTCGTACCTATTATTATTGAAACCGCTCAACCGGACGGTCCGTTCGGCGCCCGCGGCATGGGTGAACACACCATGATTCCGGCGGCGCCTCTCATCGCAAATGCCATTGAGGATGCCCTGGGAATCCGGATAAAAACCATGCCGGTCACAGCAGAAAAAATTGTTCTGGAGATGCTGAAGTAGGGACGGGTCTTGTGCCCGTCCTCAATGAGGTTGATTCAACTAATGTGCCCGTCCTCAATGAGGTTGATTCAACTAATGTGCCCGTCCTCAATGAGGTTGATTCAACCAATGTACCTGTCCTCAATGATGCGGATAAAACCAATGAAAACACCTCGGAAATCGATATTGCCGCATGCGAAAGGATGGGCATCCGCCTTCGCACGCTAAGCTATGGCTGGACAGGCAAGACCCATTCCTACATTGGATTTCATCATTGGTGAACGTCATGACATTGGGTTGCGGCTCTGCCGGAGATTCCCCGCAAGTGGCAAGAGACATAAGAATTTTTCACACAGTATTTCCCATTAACCGGGAACTAATTCAGATTTAAAGTGTAAATTCTAAGAGAGAAACGAGAATCTTAATTAACGGCTTCAATCGATTACCAGCATGAAAGTGCAATGAATTTACCCAAAGAAAGAAATAAACTTAACCGATGATGAAACTTAACAGCAAGATCACCCGGCGACGCTTCCTTCAAGCTTCGGCTGTGGTGACCGGGAGCGGAACCGGCGTGGGACTTTACACCTGGCGGCTGGAACCGCAATGGTTGGAGATAGTTCACAGAAAGCTTCCCATTGCCAACTTGCCGGACCAACTGGCGGGGACCCGCCTGGCACAGTTGAGCGATCTGCATATCGGTCCGCGGGTTGATGACTCCTATCTGATTCACACCTTTAAGCGTGTGAAGGAGTTAGCGCCGGAAATCGTGGTCTACACCGGTGATTTCACATGTTACGATGCGAATGTTTTCGATCACGCCGGCAGCATGTTTGCCCATCTGCCTCTGGGTACACGCGCCACTTTCGGTATTCTTGGAAACCATGACTACGGACCGGGATGGGCACATCCTGAAATAGCAGCTCGAATCGCCGCATCAGCCAGAGAAGCAGGCGTACATATTCTTCGCAACGAAACCGCCGAGATAGACGGTTTGCAAATAGTCGGTCTCGATGATTTATGGGCACATCACTTTAAACCGGGACATGCATTGGCTGCTCTGGATCCACAACGTGCATCTCTTGTGTTGAGCCACAATCCGGATACGGCCGATCAGCCCGGTTGGGAGGGATACTCGGGATGGATTCTTGCCGGGCATACCCACGGAGGACAGTGCAAACCTCCGTTTCTGCCTCCGCCTCTGCTGCCGGTTCGGAATCGCAGATACACTTCGGGGGAGTTTACACTGTCCGGAGGACGCCGGATGTATATCAACAGGGGAGTGGGTCATCTTACACGCGTCAGGTTCAACGTCCGACCCGAAGTTACCATGTTTGAGCTGGAGCGGGCATGATGAAACAGCACAACAAAAGCGTTCAGCATGAAAAACGCCGGGAAATTAAACATTTAAGAGGAACCATCGATTGGGATCATGCGTATGATTACAAATCATCACGACTCGGAGTGACCCATTATTTTATTGAAAAGCGCATTTTAAATTGCTCTTGAATTACAATAGCTTTTCTCCGATCATTGTCGACTCTCCGATCCTGACCTTTTCGTCGGTCAGGACCAATATAGCAGAAACCATTCTGGCTTCTGCGGTTATTTCCTAACCTTCTTTCGTCGCAGGAACGGCGTTCGCTGATAATCATGACCCAACCCTCTTTTCGATAGAAAATCCAAGATACAAAAAATATAAAACAAGTGTTCGCAAAAACAACTCGTAAAAAAATCCTGCAAGGTTCTCAATATCTTGAAGCAGACTATACATAGTTTTTATGTTTGATGCAAAACCAAATGTGCTCAGCACATTATCATCCCCTGGAGCAGGGATCAGAGAGATCTGACCGCCTCAAGAATCTTTTCCACGGATTTGCTTTTGTTCATGGTGTAAAAATGAAGCCCCTGAACGCCGGTTTCCAGTAATTCCCGGCACTGATCAATGAGAAATTCCACTCCGAAAGCAGCCACCGCTTTATTGTCTTCCGTGTCAATTTTTCCCAGACCGGTGCGAACTTTATCTGTGATTGTCGTTCCGCATACCCGGGCAAGGTTTTCCATCATCTTCACCGTGTAAAGAGGCATCACGCCGGCCAGAATCGGCACTTGAATGCCGGCGGCCCGGCATTTTTCCACAAAATCAAAGAAATAACGATTGTCATAAAAATACTGTGCGATGATAAACTCTGCACCGTTATCGACCTTGAGTTTGACATATTTCAAGTCCTGATCAAGAGTACCGGCATCCCTGTGACCTTCCGGGTATCCGGCCGCACCTTTGCAAAAATTAAAGTGTCTGCCTGCGTAATCCAGCAGATCCGAAGCATGCTCCAACCGGTCCGGATGGCGTGTAAAGGTATCGTGATCATGGGGTTCATCCCCTCGAATACAGAATATCGTTTCCACACCCAGTTTCTGATAATCCTTCAGGACCCCATGAACCACCTGTGGATTCAGACCGTACGCCGCGATGTACGCCACGATTTCCGGACCGGGGTGATCCATCAGGTTCTTTACCAGTTCATACGAGCCTTCCCGGGTGGATCCCCCGGCGCCAAATGTCACTGACATGAAATCCGGATTGAGTTTCAGCAAATTTGATACGGCTTTTTCCTGACGTTTCGCTGCTTTTTCGTTCCGGGCCGGAAAAAGTTCAAATGAAACGTAGGGGGATTCTTTCGTTTTAAACAGGTTTTGTAAGCTCATATAAACACCTCACACATCGTTGGTCATTGATTCATCGGCACATTATAAACGGAATTCCCATCATGACGCAAACAGGTAATTTCGATCCATTATAGACAAAACCATGATTTTTTGATTATACTGTCGTGTTTTGGAGGATCCAGTAAGACTCCTGAGAGAAATATTTACTATTGGTTTTAAAAAAAGAGAGGTATTATTATGCGAAAAGCACCACCTGAAAATGTATCCCAGAACCAGGTCATTTTTGACGTCAGTGAAATTGAACCGATTCTGTGCGGACCATCCATGGGTATGGCCCCCTGGGAACCTGTGACCATTCAGTTGAAGACTGGTGAGGTTATGGTTGTCCGGGAAGCCAAACGTGAAGAAGCACCCATGCTGTTGTCCTACCTGGACAAAGTGAAAGAAGTTGATCACGATTTTTACGATATCGTTGGAGCCCGGGTTTATGCCGAGGTTCTGGGATGGTACCGGAACCGTCTGAAAGATCCTTACACCCTTCTGGGTTTGATTGACGGGAAACTCGTGGGATTCGCCAATGGTCGTCTGATGAACGAAGAGGTAAACATCTCCCTGCATTCCATGGCGTTCAAACGGGGCGGACGAATCGGCGCTGCCATGTATTATGCAAAATGTTATTACGCCTTCGAAGTCCTTGGAAACGAAGAGTTCTGGGCAACCTATGAAAGCTACAACGGTTGGAAACGCTGGGCCATCGGAATGGCTCAACCCTCATACCCCTGGCCCGAATACCAGCACGAACTGGGTGGCGCACGGGTGTATTACATCTCCAGAAATTACTGGAACAGCACCGTGAAAGCCTATCTGGAAGATTATATCGGCGGCACGCTGACCAAACCGGTACCGGCAGATCTTCTTGCTGGAAGTGAATCGTTAATTCTTCCCGACAAAGTGGAAGTGTAATCATCCCCTGATACCAGTGTCGTGTCAATAATGAAGTGTCGCAATGAAAATCGAAGTTTAGCACGACAATCACAAGGCCGTGCAATATTAGCTGGGTACATCGTTTCGCAATATAGTCACCAGTTAGGAATGAAGATAAGTCACAGACGGGTCATCGCTGCGAAACGATTGAAACCGGTGACATATTTTCGAAGTACAGTACTGAGTTTGTCAATTCCGACAGTACATAATTGACTTGGCACCAAAGGATCACACATGATTGAAGAAACATCCCAAAATGTTTATGAATTCCGAATAAAAGACGCCCTTCTGGGTGGACAGATGCTTTTTGTGGCATTTGGCGCTCTGGTACTGGTCCCGCTTCTGACGGGTCTGGATCCCAATGTCGCCCTGTTTACCGCCGGAGTCGGCACTCTGATTTTCCAGACCGTTACCAAACGATCGGTCCCGGTTTTTCTGGCGTCTTCATTTGCGTTTATCGCACCGATAATTTACGGCGTTCAAACATGGGGAATTCCTTCAACTATGTGTGGTCTGGCAGCCGCCGGTGTCGTTTACATGCTGCTGAGTGTTCTTATCTGGTGGCGGGGTGCAAATATCATCACCCGGGTACTGCCGCCAATCGTTGTGGGTCCCGTTATTATGGTGATCGGACTCATTTTATCACCGGTGGCGGTGAACATGGCCATGGGAAAAACCGGGGACGGCAGTGCGGTGCTTGTACCCGAAAAAACCGCACTCCTTGTTTCCATGACAGCCCTGGTTGTCACCATTCTGGTAACACTCCTGGGTAAAGGGATGTTCCGGCTGATCCCCATCTTATGCGGTATTTTTGCCGGGTATCTCATCTCCTTCCCGTTTGACCTGGTGGATTTCTCAAAAGTGGCTGCCGCGCCCTGGTTCGCTATTCCCGGTTTCACATTCCCGGAATGGAACTGGCAGGCCATTATTTTCATTATGCCGGTGGCCATCGCGCCGGCTATTGAACATTTCGGCGACATCATCGCAATCGGTTCCATCACCGGAAAAAATTACGTTAAAGATCCGGGGATACACCGGACCATGCTGGGAGACGGTCTGGCAACATCATTCGCCTCCATGCTGGGCGGTCCCCCCAACACAACCTACTCGGAAGTTACCGGCGCCATTGCCCTGATCAGAATGTTCAATCCCGCCATTATGACCTGGGCAGCCATCACAGCTGTTGTTCTGGCGTTTGTCGGCAAACTGGGAGCGATGCTTCAAACTATCCCCACGGTTGTTATGGGCGGAATTATGCTCCTGCTCTTCGGCTCCATCATGGTGGTGGGTATGAATACACTGGTCAGAGCCGGTGATGATCTCATGGAACCGCGCAGTATGGTTATTGTGGCTCTGATCCTTGTTTTCGGTATTGGCGGTATGACATTTTCCACCGGGGAATTCACTCTGAAAGGAATCGGTCTTGCCGGTATTCTCGGAGTGGTCCTGAATCTGGTCCTGCCCCGCACAAAAAATAGCCGGACGTAACAAAAACATTCCGTCATTCCCACGGAAATGGGAATCTATGGGTTCAACAGGCATAATCAAAGTCCTCTTAGCCAGACCCTATCCGAAACTCCTCCTTCCAAATCACCGGCAGAGACGCCGGCGTAGATCCCCGTTCTCACGGGGATGACACCGTACTGCCGGCATGGCATCAGCAAGTTCAAAATGATATGCGAGGTGTTTTTTCGGGGTGCCCGACACTCTCACGGGACGGCAAAGGAACCGACTTATGATGATTGCCGGCCCCAAAGCCCTTCGACTCCGCTCAGGGTGACTATTCAGGAGGACAGCACTGGTTTCTTCATTAAATGTCACCCAACGCGGGTACGGACTCAGGGTGACCGCATCAGGGTAAATCTGGTTCCATCTGAAACATCATTTTCGCTACTTGAAACGCTTCATCCAGATTCAGACAGAATATTTTGTCTTCTTTGACACCGGTTTCTTCCACCCACTGTTTATAATGGGTCTCTGAACAGAAAAAATTCATGAATTTACAAGCGCTTCCCGATCGATTGGTCACCTGGTTCAGATCAATATGCAGGGTATGTATCGTGTCTATTTCCCGCATTGTAATCCCACAAGTGTCCGCCGTAAACCGGATCGGAATATCACATTTGCTGCACCGCGAATCAATTTCAATTTTTTGATTGAACAGGAAAGTAACTCCCAGAGCATCAATGGCGCTCATCGCATAAAACCATCGGCCATCCTGAAGACGGACCACATGAGTTGTTTCGGTGGCGGAGACCGGATACACTGCCGAAATATTGCCTTCGTTATCTAAAACCGCCGCACGTTTTTCCACCAATTTTTCGATCAGTTGAATATTGACGATAACTTCGGATGTTTCGTCACCGAGATTATAAATGTTATAGGGTTTTTTATTAGCGATGATATACTCAATCAATCGCATGCGAAATATCTTTTCATCGGAATCCAGACGTGAATCGAGACTATCGGTCTGAAGTCTTTCAAAGGGATAATTCCTAAATTCATAATGTTCCATACATTCCTCCTGTCACTATGCGCCACAGATCAGTGTCGGGCATCGTATCATATTTAGAACCCATCATGAAGATTCATCCTGTTTTTCATCGAAAATGGCTTTTTCCGCCGCTTTAAATACATCCTCTATGGACAGGCGACTGGTGGGATCCCAACTGGCAATGGCAATGGATAGGGAAAACCGCACCCTCTCTTCCCCCATCTGACGGTTTCTTTCCAACACCAGTTCTTCGATACGGTTTTTAACCAGAATGACTTCACCGTCTGTTTCCGGCAGGAGGATCAAAAACTCATCACCACCGTACCGAACGACAATATCATTTTCCCGAACTGCTTTCTTAAGGATATTTGCTACTGCAATGAGTACATCATCGCCGGTTTGATGACCATATTTATTGTTGATGGTTTTAAGGCCAATGACATCCACCAGCACAATGGCAATAGACCGTCCATACCGGCGGGAACGCCGCACTTCCGTTTTCACCACTTGTTTAAGAAAAAACCGGTTGTACACACCGGTGAGAGGATCCTGATTAGCTTGTACTTTCAAGACATTCTGGAGTTGAATTCGTCGCAATGCTTCGGCGGTGTGTTTCAAAAGAAGCTCCAGCATCCGGGCATCACCATATCCGAATGCACCTACTTTTTCCGAGATGACCTGAAATACACCGAACTTTCCAATGGGAGAACTGATCCCGGATCTATACTTGTCACTCATCATCCGGGCATCCTTTTCCTGGATAAAATCGTTTATGATAAATGACTTTCCGGTATTGAACGTTTTTCCAGCCGTTCCTTCGTGCAGATCAAATTCATGATCAATTTCTATGGGATAATCGCTGGTATATGCTTTTGTGATGAATTTACCGCCCTGCACAATACCCAGTTGAGATTTTTTTAACCCCAGAATCTCCTCCGCTGAAGAAATGGTGAGTTTATAGACATCATCCATAGTCTCGCACAATACCATCTGCATGGCCGTATCGTGAAGTTTTTCAAGTTTTTCCGATGATCGGATCAATTCAGTTTCTGAAGCTTTCAATTGCGATATATCTGTAATCAGAGCGAATGTGCCGGTATGGTTGCCAACATCGTCATTGAGGAGCGCCGGGGACAAAAGGGTGTGCCATCGGCCTCCGGAGCTGGTTTTCCAGACCACATCCATGGCATCCCGGTGCTTATTTAACTCCCGAACTCTCACTTCATTCAGATTCAGACCAGCCGGGAAAATCACAAAATCTGATGCTGCCTGACCCATTAACTGCTCCGCTGTCCGTTCAATCATACTGCAGAAGTAGTCATTGGCATACGTAATAATCCCATTGATGTCCTGCATATAAAACCCGGCGTTCATTGTTTCGATAAGGCGCTTGAATTGTTTATCGGACTCTTCAAGTACTTCCGTTACTAGTTTCAATTCCGTAATATCGATACCGGTCATGAGAATACATTCAGTATCGTCATTTTCCTCGTAAACGACTTTTCCCGGAGCAAAAAGGACGGTATGAACCGTGCCGTTTTTATCATAGAGATCGATATCAATTTCAGTGGGTATTTTAACTTGCTTTTCATTAAACAACATATCTTCAACAATTGTCCGGTGCCAGGGAACAATATACTTTGAAAAAGGTGTGCCCAGGAGTTCTTCCGGTGTATACAGGAGTATTCTCCTGACCGATTGATTCACTCTCCGGATGGTCTGATCCTTACACACAATGATGTTAATACTTGGACTGTTTTCGAATAGTTCCCTGTATTTTTCGTCACTCAAACTGCACCTCCCAGTCCAGGGCTGACCTTATGTCGATTACACTTACCCTTTCTAAATCACGAAGCTTATTATAACAGTCTTCGGACACGAAGGACAGGTTTTCTAATCTCACATCCAAACACTCAACCACCGGACATATATAAAAAAGGGGCCGCGGAAAATTCCGCGACCCCTTTTGACAGACTGTTATCTGAGTAATCTAGAACATGTACTGGGCTTGAAGTACGATTTCACTCTCGTTGTCATCGATCAGATCACCACCATCATCATAGATGTCTTTTGATTTGTAGATATAATTCAAATAAAACATCGTATTATATTTCAGCAACTTATAATTGATACCAAATGTGGTCCAGGCTTCTTCGTCGTCATCGGCATCTTTATTGGGTTCATACATATCCTGCCGGAGAATCAACTCAATATTTTCCTTGATGGGAACCAGAACCTGTGCAAATACCGCATAGCTATCGACATCATCAGAGGCGGACTTGTTGTTATCACCCTGAATATATTCTGCGGAAATCCGCATAAACGATGCTTTCCAGTTAACATTTACACCATAGCGATTGGCATCAAAATCCTCATCTTCGGCCGCATCATAGGGAGAACCGAGCCAGGTAAACAATCCAATTTTCAATCCCTTAACCGGTTTGACATCCACCCGGGCCAGGATATCTTTTGCATCATTGTTATCACCCCAGTCATTTCCCTTCACACCATCCTGATACCCATTAAAGACACCGAAAGTCAGGTCAACGTAATCCAGTTTGGTCATGGACTGAATACCGGTCTGCCGCCACATGGCATACTTCAGGGTGGATAACGGGTAGTTAATCAGGTCGAGTTTACCGGTGGATGACGGCATATAAAGGGAAAAATTCGGCACCATACGTCCCAGGATCAGACTGGTTTTAGGAATATAGTTCAGAATCAATTTTGAATCCAGAACGTAGGGAGATCCCGTTCCTTCCGTCTGAACAAAAAACTTCACTTTTTCAGGAATAATCGTCCCGGAAATAAATAACCGAGCTCTTTTTAACTTGAACTTGTTGGGAGAATCCGCCACATCATCGAAATACTGCCATGTAACCTGACCGAGACCACCGATCTTTAATGTGCCGGTCCCAACCTTGACCTCGGTCTCAGCATTCACTGGAACCTGAATCATGATCATTAACAACATGATCGCCATTCCACTCAACACTAATCTTTTAAACATCTTCCTCTCCTCCTTAACCATTTCTGTCCACACAATGGTGCGGAAAAAAAAACCTCTTACCCAATTTCACTCACATCTGCGGTATTCGAGAATTTCTGCAAACACATCTCAGCATTCCTGTTTACCGTGGATTCCAAGGTGCTATCATGACCTGTGAGCAATTGTAAAGTAATTTTTTTTTCCACCCGCCTTTTTATTACCAAAGCCTCGGCGGAAATTCCCTGCAAAATTGACACTTTCAGACGATGTGTTGTTATTTTTACACACTTAAACAGTGGCTTTTGCATAAACGAAGAATAAATACCACACAAATTTTCACCTATAAAACTTCAACACTGGACGCTTTTACGAAATTTGAGTATAATTTAGTGGTAAGCAGGGTGAATCTAATGAAAAGTATAGATCAGAACAATCCCGAAGCTAATCATCTCCGGGTTTCTCCGGAAAAAATTCTCCCATTCATCGATATTCTTGATCTCCTGGATGAAAGTATTTTCATTTTAGATACAGAACTGTGTTTTCAATTTATCAATCGTAAAATGAGGGAAAGTGCCGGTATCAAACTTCAAAATATAGAAAGCATGCGGATCACGGATATTCTGAGTTCAGAACTCACTGATCTGAATGAGTTTGTAAAAAGGGCTCTGGATGGTAAGCCTGGTGCCCCTGTTGAAGTCTTTTGCATCTCCTCATCCAATAACCCATGCTGCCTGGAAATCAATGTCCGGCCTCTATACAATAATGAATCAATCAGCGGTGTTATTGGAATGTGCCATGACATCACATCCCGGAAAATGCTTGAAAAACATCTTCTTGAGAATCGGCTGCTTCTTGAAACAACCATTGAAAATCTGCCTTTCGATTTTTTTGCCATTGACAGATCCGGTAAATATTTCATTCAAAATTCCACCTGTCGTAAACACTGGGGAGATATTGTTGGAAAAACACCTGAAGATGTTGATGTAGATCCCAAGATAAAAAAACTCTGGGTAAGTAATAATTCACGGGCATTCAACGGTGAAACAGTCAAGGAGGAAGTTTCAGTCAATGTCCATGGTGAGACACGGTATCTGTTGAACATCATAGCACCGATTCAAAGTGGAAGTGCTGTGATCGGTATCCTGGGAATCAACCTGGAAATCACTGAGATGAAACGTACGGAAGATACGCTTCGACGGACACTTGATATAATGGAAGAACGTGTCCTGTCCCGGACCCGGGATCTGGCAGAACTCAATGAAGCGCTTATGCGGGAGATCAAGGAACGGGAACGGGCTGAGGATGAACTGGTAAAGGCACAGAAACTGGAATCCATCGGATTGCTGGCCGGGGGTATCGCACATGATTTCAATAACATCATGTCTGCCATCACCGGATATCTTGTTTTGTTACAGCGGCGGCTTCCGGCAGAGGATCCCGGTCAGTTCCTGATTAAAAAAGGTGAAAAAGCGTGCGGGCAGGCACAGGATCTGACCCAACAACTACTGACGTTTGCCAAGGGAGGGACACCCCTGAAAGAAACGCAACACATCGAAACCCTGATTCGTGATGCCGTTTATTTTGCGTCCCGTGGATCCAACGTGGCGTGTGAATTTGATATTGCCGAGGATCTCCATCCTGTGGAAGTTGACCCGGTTCAGATCAACCAGGTGATCAATAATCTGGTAATCAATGGTATTCATGCCATGCCCGGAGGCGGTATTCTTGATATTAAAGCCGAAAATATTGAACTGACCAAGAAACATTCACTGCCTCTTGAACCAGGCTCATACATTCGAATTGCCGTCTCCGACCAGGGAACCGGTATCCCTGAAGACAACCTGATTCGGGTGTTTGACCCATATTACACTACGAAAGAATTCGGTACTGGACTGGGCCTCGCCATCAGTTACTCCATTATGCTGAAACACCAGGGATATATCAGTGTGACTTCCGAGCTTCGTAGGGGAAGTACGTTTTGCCTGTATCTTCCTGCTTCGGGAGAACCGGTCCGGGTGCCGGAATCACTATTTTCTGATCTTGTATATGGTTCAGGAAAAATCCTTCTCATGGACGACAACGAGATGGTTCTGGACGCTGTTTCACAGATGATTCAGGAACTCGGTTATGAGGTTCAGCAAGCCAGGAATGGTGAACAGACCCTCACTCTGTTTCAAACAGCCATGGAATCCGGTTCACCATATGACCTCGTGATACTGGACCTCACCGTACGCGGGGGAATGGGGGGTAAAAAAACTGCCGAAAAACTGTTAAAACTGGCACCGGACGTGAAATTGGTTGCATCCTCCGGATATTCCCACAACTCGGTCCTTTCCAATTTCGAAAAATATGGGTTTTCCGGCAGGATCATAAAACCCTATCCCCTGGAAGAACTGAGTGTTCTGCTTAAAAATATAATCTCATCTCAATAAACAGTGAATCCGGATAACTGCCAAACTCGCTTCGAAGAACCGGTACCATGATATCGCCTGGAAGGGTCTGTGTATCCGGTTCTTTTCCCAGTGACAACATTCCTCCAATAACAAAATCTGATTCATTGGAGATGCTGTACAAAAGGGTTCCGGTTAAAATCATGGAGTTATCGTCCAGGTTGGCAACCGCCGAAAGATCAGACCGCAACAAAGGATACCATTCGTATCCTGCAGACATTGCCAGATAATTGCGTCCCAGATATCCTTCTTCAAGAGGCTCAACACTCCGGGGATCCGTGAACAGATCCTCAATATCCACAATTCCATTCTCCCGGAACATATATTCTACAACCAGGATCAGATTGTTTGCCCAATAATGATCGATACCAGCGGAAAATTGGATGTACTGGTCTTTCCCGGAGAAGTCTGTTTCATCGGGAAATGATATATTGAATTCACCCCGGAGTCCCATAGCCCGATACTCACCCTGGAATGCACCGGTGATGACATCTTTACTGCCCAGGGTACCCCCCATGACCATCCACTGAGATTTCCAGGCGGAAAAAACCCATCGCGCCAGAAGCGAAGAACGGGATTGATCAAAATTATCACCATTGTAACCGGCAACCGCCAGGAGACCAATATCCGAAAGGTTTCCGGGATACCAGGTCAGCTTGACCATATCCACTCCCGGTTTATAGATGCGATTAAAGGATTCCGGAGAAAACGGCTGGAAAAAATCGTTGGGTGTCAGAATGAAACAGGTACTCAAGTTTACCGGTTTTCGCCCCAGTGACATCTCAAAAGGATCCATGAACAGTTTGACATTGAGACGGTCCACCGCACTCACCCCGCGAATATACTCATCTTCGCCTTCATTATCCCTCCATATTAATTCCAGATCAGGGTGACGGTGGTTTCCGGACACCTGCCCACCGGTCTGGAATGCACCGCTTACCGGAGATGCAGTCGCATAACTCAGATCATTGACAATATTGATTTCATAATCGGCAATTGAGCCCAGGGTTCCGTCAAGCATCAGTCTGAGAATCCATCCGGAATACAGATCTTCCCGGTTGGGATAAAGTTGTTCCTGGTCGGGGTTCAGCGAAATCATACTCAATCCCCGGAACCCACCGGTAAACCCCGCGGTGACTTCCCCGTTTACAGGGCCGGAAAAATTCAGCAGAAACAATACAGAAAAGACGATAACTCGCGCAATAACTGAATGGGAACACCATTGAGATGCCGGATCTCTCACTTCAAGTCGGGAGGACGGGTCTGTTGATCCGTTACAAAATCTCATTACGCATCGTCACTGAATACTTTGCCATCCCGCATACGGATCACCCGATGAGCCCGGTCAATGACCTTCTGGTCGTGAGAGGAAAACAGGAAAGTGACACCGCGTTCCCTGTTCAAATTTTCCATGAGATCCAGAATCCGGGCGGCGGTTGTGGAATCCACATTGGCGGTAGGCTCATCAGCCAGGACAATGGCGGGATCCGTGACCATGGCACGAATAATAGCAACCCGCTGCTGTTGTCCTCCGGACATCTCATCGGGCCGTCGGTTTTCCAGACCCGTCATACCCACTTCTTTCATCAGGTTCATGACCCGGATTTTCCTGTCCGGAGCGGGAACACCCTGAAGGGTCATGATAAACTCGGCATTTTCATACGCGGTTAGTACCGGTATGAGGTTGTATGCCTGGAACACAAACCCGATCCTGTCCCGTCTAAACCGGGATTTCGCTGACCGGTCCATTTTCTGCAAGTTTTGACCCTCTACATAAATCTCACCGTCAGTAGGATCATCCAGAGCACCGATCATATTCAATACGGTGGTTTTTCCCGAACCCGACGGACCACAGATCACGGTGAACTCCCCCGGAAATACTTCAAGATCCACCCCATCTACCGCACGTATTACTTCCCCTCCCTGCTCAAAGAAACGCGTAACCCCCAGCAACTTAACAATTGGTTCTGATGTGTTGGATGTTGTCATCTGTAACCCGTCTTTCCGCTTAAATTGTTCCCTGTTCCCCGTTCCCGGTTGAACCGCTCAAACTCTGTGCCCTTCGTCTGTGCCCTTCGAGTTCGTCTGTGCCCTTCGACTCCGTCTGTGCCCTTCGACTCCGTCTGTGCCCTTCGACTCCGCTCAGGGTGACAATCTCTCAACTCTCAACTCTGAACTCTCAACTCTGAACCCTGAACCCTGAACCCTGAACCGACTATTACATATGCTTAATCGATTCGACAGGCACAACCCGTCCAGCTTTCCATGCCGGATATAGTCCTGATACCAAAGTAATAAAGAAAGCACCGCAAAGGATAACAATAAGACTTTCCAATCGAAGATCATTATAGATTGTCATATCAAATACGATACCGGCAACATCGGTTTTTTCATGAATCAGGCTGGAAAAATCCCAGCCGTGAAAATGCAGATAGATATAAACCGGTGCGGTTATAATCAGACCGGTTGCAATGCCCAGCAAGCCCAGCCAGACAGCTTCCGCCAATACCAGTCTGAAAAGTTTTCCAGGAGATAGTCCAATAGCCATCATAATGCCGAACTCCCGGGTCCGCTCCAGGACACTCATCAATATGGTATTAAGAATCCCGGCTGCCACCAGAAGGAAGATGATGATTTGAAACAGGTAATTTACGGATCGGTCCATGGCGATTAATCCCGCCATCTCCGGCATGGTTTTCCGCCAGGACATCACATCCAGAGATTGAAAATCCGGGAGTGATGCAACGATTTTCACGATATCCGGCGCTTTGCGGTGATTATCAAGGAATATGGCAATCTGGGTCAGTTCATCCCGTCCATATGAGAGCGCCTCCCGCATGGAATCGAGTGGCAGTAAGATAAAATAACTGTCCACAGCATCAGAACCAGTCTCAAAAATACCCCGGACACGGGACAGGGTAGAAGTGATTTCACCATGACGATCCGTGACAGTGAGCACCAGTTTACTCCCCAGTCGGATATTCAGACGATCGGCCATTCGCTGTCCGATCACCACACCCCGGCGATCATCACGTTCAAAAAGCTCACCTTTTGTGATGAAGCCCAGCAGGTGAGATGTATCTTCATTTTCCTGATCCGGGTCTATGGCCATAAAAGCGGCCCCGGTACTTTCGCTGGCAGTGGCAACCATTGCCTGTCCCATGATTCTCTCCACCACATGCGTCACATGGTCAAGTGATTGGATTTGCGGGATAAGGTCTGATGTATTGCCGACGGTTTTCTGGAGGGAAGGGGCATCCTGATATCCTCTGGGCATAACCGTGAGTGTGCCGGATCCCAGCCGAGCAGCGCCTTCGATCATTTTTGTATAGCTGGAATCACCGACACCGGTAAATGTCAGGGACAACAGGAGACCGAAGCCGATTGATGCCAGAGTGATCAGGGTCCGGCGGGAATTTCGTCTGAGATTTCTAATAGCCATTTTCCAGATCATGACCATTTCCTATCTATGATAGATGGCTTTAACCGGCTGGATCAGCGCGGCTTTCAAGCCCGGATAGATGACGGCCAACAGTACCATTACAGCCATGAAAATCATCGGTTCAAATACGGTTCGCAATGTGACATAACTGGTCCAGATGGGATCCAGGGCAACGCCACTGATGGTGGCGCCGTCACCAAACGCCGAATAATTGATGCCATGAGTTTGAAGATACAGGACGACCGGAATCCCCAGAGCAGCTCCGACAACACATGCCAGCAAGACCTGACAGAACGCCTCAATAATCACCATACGCCATATCTGCCGGGGAGAAACACCCACGGCCTTCATAATACCAAACTCCCGGATACGTTCGAACACAGCCATAAGCATGGCATTGAGTGTCACCAGAGCAATGGCGGCGTATGAAATCACATACATGAAAATCATGGAAACATTGGACGCATCAAACATCTGAGACAGTTCCGGTGCCAGTTCGCGCCAGCTCAAAACCTCGGCATCCGGCGAAATCTCCCGGATTTCCAAAACGGCATCCTCAAGGGGTTTTTCCCGTGGAAAATTAATGGCAATCTCATGCACACCGTTTTCAAATGCCATCAATTCACGAAACGCCGGACCGGTCATAAAAAACCCACCCCGGTCAATTTCCGACGATACGGTTTTAAGAATTCCCCGAACCGTATACAACTCATTGGCAATAGATCCATCCACAGCCTGTCCGACAATAACAATTTCAGATCCAAGGTCCACACCCAGGGTTCTTGCCAGTTTACCGCCGATGACCACTTCTGAGGCCGCATTTTCAGAGAGCCATTTTCCTGTTTTAAGATGTTTGTATAGTTCCGTCACCTGTTTTTCCCGGTGAATATCAACACCCCTGAGTGTAACTCCGGCAGAATTATTATCTGCTGCTGCCAGAGCAAATCCATAAAGGCGGGAGGATGCGGAGTATCCCGCCTTTTTCAGATTGTCGATCAGAACTTCAGAATCTTTTATTGTTGTATAAATCGAGGGTTCCGCCCGGTATTCCGGCGCATGAATCTGTGCCCGGGAAAGATCCAGAGATACTGCATTATGCTCAAATTCCACCAGAAAACCATCATACAATCCTTTATAGATAATCATGATAAACAATGCGAATGCCATGGCCGATGTGGTAATCAAAACCCGACGCTTGTTCCGCATCAGATTGCGTATTGCAATACGAATAATGGTCATCCGTGTTTCCGTTTCAGATTGCTCAGTGAAAAAAATCCTTTACCCAGTTTAATATTAAATTCAATCCGGTGATAGATCAATTCAGTAAATTCACCGGGGTTATCCTCAGGTACAATTTTCATTTTTGCCGGAAGAAGACGTCCGTTCATTTCCCGGTAATCCGAAAACAACATGGTACGTACCAACCCGCCTTCCTCATCAAAATACTGTGCCTGAACCGGCATGAAATCACCTTGTCGAATTGTAAACAAAATTTTTCCCCAGACCACGGCTGCATCGGGTTTCGGGACAAGTTTAACTTCCCAGACATTTACACCGGCCCGGTCGCCTTCAAACGCGATTTCCAGAAGATAATCCTGGGAGAGTCTGCTTTCCTTCACCAGATCGTCGTTGGTGAAATGGCTTCCCATCCATGCATTCATCATCATGCCCGATGTAATTTTAATCGTTCTGTCAGTTTTCGGCAGATAATTATAAATATCTTTTTCATATTTGAGTGTTGTGGTGCCGGCCTCTTTCTTGGGTGACGTGATCCGCACCAGGGAATACGCTTTCCCCATGGCCCAGGAGTCCATTTTTAACGTGCGTTCCCAGTGTGCCGTCCGGACGCTCATGGACATTTCCGCCCGGCTGGATGTCCCACGCCACAGATCATCGACATAGTCCATAATTATCCGGGCTTTCTCAGCAGGATCCTCAGGAAGTGAATCCAGGTCAAATCCCCGGGCCGTCCCAGATATAACCAGTAAAATCACCAGAGAACATGTTAAACACCAGCTTCTGTTCCACGTCATGATCACCTCTCTTTCTTACACCCATGTATTAGACCACAGTTCAGGTGATTTGCAAATCCGATCTAACGTGAACAGGCCGGTTATTTGAACAGTCCGTCAAATTTACTTTTCAGCATCCGGTATCCCAGTTTCACAATGCCGGTTGTACCAACACGGTTCCGGGCACGTTTAAATACGGTGTAAAGACCCTCCCGCCGAGCCTCCTGCCAGCCTCTGTAAAACCGACCGATATCCACAGCTTTCTGGAACATGAAGTCAATCTGTTCTTTTGTATAATGGGGATAGCTGACCACTGATCCGCAGGTACCGTCATAATCCTCCCAGTTATGGGTGACGATGTATCCATTTTCATCCGCCCAATTATAAAATGGTGTGCCGGGCTGGGGAGTGGCTATGGAAACCTGAAGTTCCGTGAGAAGTTTATCCTTGACGATTTCCTTCATTAGATCGATGGTTTTCTGGTCCTCCTCCACACTGGAACCCCGTGCACCGAATATAAACGTCCCATACATCTCAATACCGGCATCCCGGCCCCAGCGCAGAACCTGTCTCAGCCTTTCAAGATTGAACTTTGCGCCCAATCCGATTCCTTCGGCAATTTTTTCACTGGCCGTCTCGATTCCCATCCGCATCTGATAGTAGCCGGCCTTTTTCATCTTACGGACAAGATCCTCGTTCAGCCCGGAGTAACCTCCCATGGCCACGTAGTGCAGATCGTTATGCCCATGTTCGATGATAGCATCCAGAAATTGATCAAACAGCTTGGGGCTGGTGTTATGCGCTTCTTCATCAAAAAATACGCCTTCCAGATCCGGGTATTTCTTCTTCAGATAAGCAATTTCCGCCATGACATCGGAAACATCCCGAGGTCGCCAGTTGGATCGGGCATAATAGATATTTGAGCAGACACAGAAATTACATGACAAGGGGCATCCCCGGCTGGCGTACATCTGAATTTCCCGGTAGTTGGTACCGGGAACACCGGGATCAGCGTAGTCGATCCGGTGTATATCGTCATCTTCGGGCCAGGGAAGATCATTAATATCTTCGATGAGTGCACGACGATCATTGGGGTACAATCCGGGAATCTCAGCAGGATCCCTGCCCAGAAGAATATCCCGAACCGTATATTCGTACTCCCCCAGACAGACAAAATCAGCCGTTTCCATGATCTTTTCCGGAAAGACAGTCGGATGTTGTCCCGTCATAATCAGCTTTGTACCCAGTGCCTTCTTTACAGCGGCAGCAACGGCGAGATCATCACGGATGGTCCGGGTGGAACTTTCCATGATGAGATAATCCGGTTTTTCCGGCAGAATCCGGGAAATATACTGTTGGGTATTGAGTTGTTCCAGGCAACCATCCAGAAATTTCACCTGGCAGTCCGTATCCCGTTTCAGCAATGATGACAGGTAAGCCAGTTGCCAGGGATACCAGACGAATGGATTGTTTTTCACACTGGTGGTCCATCGGCTTGGGGAATGAATGATATGGAGTCCGTTTCTGTCAATTCCCACGGAATTTGCGATCACAACTTTTACACTCATCGTTTGGTTACTCCCCCTTGATCCGAGTCTGGTTGACCGGTACTGTTTCTGTTAACCCCAGGGATGGACAGGATCTTTTCAATCATGCGTTCCGCCATGTTCTCCCAGGTTTTAGGTGCGGCGAAAGCAACGCGTTTTTCCCGTGCGTCAGCGGTGTCACCGGAAAGATATTCCCGGACATGCGCGACAAACTCATCATGGGTCTCAGCAATGGGGACGATATCCTGATAAAACCGCTTCATGTCAGGAAGTGGTGTGGACACGACGGGACGGCCCGCTGCGAGATACTCCAGGATTTTAACCGGATGGATATCAATGGTAACATCCGACAAAACAAATGGAATCAGGCAGACATCAAATGCTTTCAGGTAATGCGGCAGTTCCTGATATTTTCGAATGCCCATGATATGCAGGTTTCCGGGCATCGGTTTCATCCGGTATCCCGGTGCATTGGGACCGGGAAGCAGTGATGCCCACTTTTCCTTAAAATCACTCAGACCGAAACTGGCAAAAATCGGTCCCAGAAGCACGACGGAACATTCTGGAATAGATGCGGCTATTTTAACCAAGAGATCGTGATCAATCCGATCATTGAGACCTCCGAAAAAACCCACCATGGGTCCCGGAATATCTTTCAGGTCGTCCGGCAGCGGGAGGTCCGGATCATTGGCTTTTTGAAAGTGATCCGTTTCTACACCGCAGGGGATATACTCTGCTTCCGGAAACAGTGCCCGTTTCTTATCCCACAAACTGTATGTACCGGTAAACACTGTGTTCGCCCGTTTAAAAAGTCTGATTTCCCGTTCGACTGCGTCCGGTGGCACCCATGCATTTTTAACGAAATCATCGATGACATCATACACCACGGCTTTCCAGGGATAGAGATCAGCGATTTCGTCAGTTAATGGTGTATTGGTAACCAGAACCGGTTGACCGAAATTCAGTTTTTTGAATAGTTTCGTCAGGTTCCGGACGATCATCGCGTCATTAAGAGATGTGATACGTGAGTTAACCTTACCGCCGGGCAGCACTTTTGGCCGGAATACATACAGATTCTCCGTGACCTGTTCAAACTCACGGTGAGTATCCGTGTCATCCGTCAGGCAATGCTGCAGTCCATAGGGATCCACATAAATTACCCGGTATTTTTTTGCCAGCCGGGTAGTAAAATGCTGAGGCCGCTGCCACACCCCTTTCCACGGGGTAATGGAATAGATAACAAACGTCAGTTCGTCTCTGTCATCACTTTGAGGCGGGTTGAATTTCAAACCGGCTTTTGCTGCAAGCGCCCGTATTAAATAAATTCCTGAGAGTGAACCCAGGTGAATATTCCGCATTATCTGACTGGCCATTTCAGACTCACTTTCTACCGGAAATACCCGATTCCGGTTACTTCAATCGTCCGGTTTTCCGGGAGATCGACTATACAGTGAGATGGCAGGAAAAGATAGAGGATTCATAATTCCGGATAGACGCGTATCGGAAAAATTGAGGGTTGGAAACACAGAGGGATTCCCGGTATAGTATGGGATCTTGGAGGTGGTTTATGATCCGGAATTCAACTGAAAAAATCGTAATTGCCGGTGCAGGACCCGCCGGGCTCGGACTGGCAAACAAGCTCAAGAAACCGTTTACTTTGCTGGAAGCAGAAGATATTCCCGGCGGATTGATGCGATCAAAGAATTTATCCGGTTACATTTTTGACTGGGCCGGACACATTTTTTTCACACAATTCCAGCGAATCAAATCCTGGGTGGAAACCATGATGCAGGACAATTTTCACTGGCAGAACCGGGAGTCCTGGGTGTTTTCGCAAGATGCCTACACGCGGTACCCGTTTCAGGCCAACACGTATGGACTGCCTTTGCCGGTAGTGAAAGAGTGCCTGATGGGACTCATGGAAGCCACATACAACCCCGGAAAAAAAGAACCTGAAAATTTCGAAGAATGGATTCTTGAAACTTACGGGCCCGGTATTGCAAAGCATTTTATGCTGCCCTACAACACCAAACTATGGGCACGGGATCTCGCCACCATGGATCATCACTGGCTGGCCGGCCGCGTGCCCAAGCCCGGATTATCAGAATTTATCGATGGTGCTCTTGGGCCGGGACGCAAGGATATGGGTCCCAACGCCCGATTCGGCTATCCCAGGCATGGCGGCACTTACGCCATTGTTGAAAAATTGATGGATCCCATTCAGGATCGGATATCATTAAACAGCCGGGTCACCTCAGTGGACCCTGAAAACCGGATGGTTGAAACGGAAGATGGCAATACCCTCCCGTATGATCAACTCATTCTCACCATGCCGTTACCTCATATCGGCCGGATGACCCGGAAGATTGATCCCCATATCAAATCACTTATTGATTCCCTGGAATACATTTCTGTCCTGTGTGTAAATGTAGGCGTTCACCGGCCCAATCTCACCGATAAAAACTGGATCTATTTCCCGGAACCGGAGTTCCTGTTTCACCGGGTTTTCGTCCAGGGCAATACGACACCTCACGCCTGTCCGGACGGCTGCTTTTCTTATACCGCTGAAATCACTTACAACGATCAGAAAAACGTGGATTTCTCAACTGCGGGCAAACAAACTGTTGAGGGCCTGATCCGGGCGGGTCTTATGGATGCATCAGATACAGTGGATGTGGTTGACCTTATTGATATTCCCGTTGCCTATGTCGTGCCGACCCATAACCGGAAAGAGGTTGTTGCTGAAATCAGGGAGTGGTATGCGCAGCAGAATATTCACCTTCTGGGCCGGTTTGCGGAATGGGAATATTTCAATATGGATCATGCGCTGGATGCCGGATGGCGCCTGGCTGATTCCTTGAATGCAGAATAGTCCGGATTACTCTTCATTCGGGGTCTGCACAGTAAAGAGTTGAACCAGGGGAGTCCCGTTGTGCACGGTCTGGTCCCTGTAGTGCCTCTGGAATACGTTATTTTCCAGATACTTTATTTTCCGGTTCACTGCGTTGAGTTTTTCCTGATCACCGTCATGAACATACACACGGACCAGCATTTTTAAGCCGAACAGATTATCCAGGGAGTAATTCTCCCAGTTCCTGTCTGCATATTCCAGAACATACCGGGCGCTTTCATATTTCTGCTCCATCAGATAAATATAACCCAGAATATTATAGTATTCGGCTTTATCCTGAAATGTGACCAGACCCCTGAAAAGTGCCTTCTCCGCCAGATCCAGTTCCTTTTGATCGATATAGTACAGCCCGGCATTGGATACAATATCGGAATAGCCGGAATACCGTGCCAGTGCTCCCTGGTACAGCCTTCCCACCTGGTCAGCAAGATCAGTATGGGTCAGAATCCGGGCGATGGGAATCAGGTGTGGAACATAATAATGTTTAGGACAATTCCGATCCAGGAGTATGTGGGAAAACATGACAAAATCAGAGATTAATTCCCGATAAAGCTTTGGATTCCGGTCCCAGTAATCATCTTTAATCAGGTCAGGATTGAGTAATATTGCGTACCAAAAGTCATTTCGTGCTTCATCGAGATTCCCCATTTTCCGGTTGACCAGGCCACTGAGAAACCGGTATTTGCCTTCCTGGTCGTATGGTTCCAGGATTTTTGCAGCCTGGAGATGTTCAAGAGTCTTATCAAACTGTTCAATTTCTGAATAAAATACCGCCAGATTGTACCGATAAAATCCAAAATTCGGACATAGTTTCACAGCGGTTTCCAACTCCTTTGCCGCAGCCGCCGGATCATTTTTCTGTTTTTCACACAGGTACAAGTAGTAGTGGGGATGCGCTTTCAAAGGTTCAATCAGACTTGCTCGCCGGAAAACCCGGCTGATTTCATTCCACTGGCCGTCTTTAAGCATATCCAGGGCATCATCCACCCATGATTTACCCAGCCATGGAAGAAGCGCAAACACTGTAATCAGCACCACTACCGACCCTTGAAGCGGCCGGGACACTGATTTACTGATGTTCACTTGAGATTCCGATAGAGGTTTCCGGGCGGCTAACAGACCCAGAGCCACCATCAGCATCACTCCCGTATCCTGGGCATGAAACCTGAAATTAAAGAACAGGTCCATCCAGATACCGATACCCAGCGCATACCAGCATGCCGGTACATATGACCGGGAGGGACGGTGTGGACGGGTGGTAACAAAAAGAAAAATACCAAAAATCAGTAAACCCACCAGACCCATACCCGTGAAAATATCAATATAGGCATTGTGAGCTTCGAACAGGAACTGTCGGGTCGGAATCAGTGTGGGTTTGACAGCACCGAACGCCTGGGGATAAATGTATCGATTCGTGCCCAAACCATACCCGATCCAGGGCTGATCCTGTATCAATTCCCAGAAAACCTTCCAGGCATGGTACCGATGATTCTGGGTCAGATCAACGATTGATGTTAACCGAAAATAGAATGCATTTGAACTCATCGCCAGAGCATAGAATCCCAGACCCAGGACGGAAAGAATTCCCATAATAACCTTGCGGGAGACTGTTCGGAACAGAATCGGGATGAGTAAAATGCCATAGACCGCCATCAGGAGCCATCCCTGGCGGGAATAGGAGAAAAAGAGGATATAGCTTATACCGGAAACCGCACCCAGAGCAGCGGCCAGACGAATTCCCGGTGACTGTTTCCTGTGGAGGAACCGTATCCAAATCGGCAGAGCAAACAGGACCGGCATGATGGTGTAATTGGGATGCCGGGCGAAGACAAACAGCCTGAACAGAAAACCGGTGCGTACACCCAGAAACCATGACCGCTCAATTGCAGCAGCCAGAGCAAACAACGGATACGTACCGATAAGCGTGAGAAGAAACAGAAAAAATGCATTCCGTTTCACCTCTTGGTTTAAAATATGTACCACCCCGGCAAAAACCAGAAAATCAAATAGCAAGATTCCGGTGAAACGCAGGGTGATATAGGGATAGACCGAGTAAACAACACCGATAAACCCCCAGGTGATAAAGGCGGAGAAAACAGCGAAACCACCGAGTTGCCGCCGGCTGTAGCAAATGGATCCGCTGCGGATGGATTCCAGCCAGAAAAAAAGCAGGGGAATCAGCGTGTAGAGGTTCCTCTCCAGATGCAGTTCCGTGAAAGGTGCGGCACCCAATCCAATAACCAGGGAAAGAAATGCCAGATCAAAATGGCCGGCCCGGGAAACCCGACCGCAAAACCATCCGAACAGAGGCACAAACACCCATACCGCCGGACCCCGCGCCGGGATGACACCCTGTATATAGGTGGTGCCCCCCACAATGAGCAGAATCATGGCCAGTCGTGTCAGAAATCGGGGACCCCAGGTGAAACGGTCCCCGGACAGAAGCATTCCAGCCACGGCCAGAACCGCCAGCACCGGAATCTCCCAGATCGGAACATCCGGCATTGCAACAGCCCATACCAGACCGGCCAGACAAACCTGTGCCCCCGGAAATATCCAATCAGATAATTTCATTGAGCAGCCTCGGCTGAAATATTGGAGTCCTCCATCTTTTCAAACAATTCCCATCGATCAAATTGCACCACGGTCCGGATTCGCGGTGCATTTTCCTTGAACAGTAACGCGATGACAGCCGGACGAATATCCTCACCCGGACCGGCAGACGCAAACCGGATCAGAAAATAATCATAAGAGTCAAAACGAATATCTGCAACCAGTCCTGTCTCGGTACGCTGTATCTCCGGTCGGAATCCGGCTTCCCGGTCCATGGCATCAGGCGTGTATCGCACAGGCATGTGTGTCAAGGTGCAGAACGGATTATGGACAGCGCCGTCCCGGCGGATCGGGTAGTATTGATCCATGTGACCAAACGGCACGTGGTCTGTGACGGAACTCCGTGGATCCAGCAGGAGCAGACGCAAGGATTTTCCGGATTCCGCATACTCAAGACAACGCATTGCCGGCGCAATTTCCCGGGTAAACCTACCGTAGAGTCCGGTGGTGTGGTACGCCAGTAAACCCGTGAGCAATATCACCCCGGCATCCAGCACAATCCGAATCCGAGACCGGTACACCGGCAACCAGATCACAACTCCGGCTGCTGCCAGAAACGCCAGACGATTGGGCAGCCACACTGCCGTCAGAAGTGAGTAGGGACAGATCAGGTAGATCAGAACAAATCCCGCGGAGATGATTGCCGGCCCGGAAATGCTGCCGGTAGACCCTCCCGGACGCTTCCGGCGAAAACCCGAAACCAGATACAGCAGACATGTGACCATTAGCATCCAGAAAATTCTTCGGTATTCCGGACCGGCTGATCCGGAAATCACAAAATCCGGGAAAAATTTGAGTTTGATACTCAGAGGAAATGTGCGGAATGCCCGGGAAATAAAATACTCATCAGAGACGGAATAGGTCAGGCCGCCATACCAGATCAGGCTGAGAACACCGGGTATGAGGAAAACCATCACCAGTGTTTTTATTTTCTCCAGGAGGGTCTGTGAACCGGCTGTCAATATCAATCCGGTAAACACTGTTCCAATCATGAAACTGAACAGGTGAGTAAAAAACAGGATAATCATGGCAAATGACAGCGCAATGACGAACCGGGGAGCACCTCCGGCGGCTTTCAACGCCAGTGCCAGGACGGTAAGAAGAACGGGGATGGAGATTAAAAACGGCAGGAACCCCCATGCCATGTTAAAATTGAACAGGAGCGGGAACATGAGGAGCGCGTACCGAGGGTCTCTGCCGGCAGCGTGGAGAAGAAAGAGAAATGCGATCGGTGTCATAATCAGGTAGAACATGAGAAGAGCGCGCCCGGTCTGCTCAAGGGGTAAAATTGTATTGAGCGCTTTTCCGGCCAGGAACGTGCCGGAATACGGGGTAAACCAGTTGGTTTCAAAATCCGATGCATTGACAGGCAACGTGGAATCGCCACCGGTAAGCTGGATTAGAGTCAGGTGGACCGGATAATCCACAAAAGGGTAGATATCCGTGGAAAAAATGGGAATAAGCGAGGCGATAACACCTATGATAAAACCTGTGACAAGCACGGGATCACGCATGGGTGATGATGAACTGACGGGATGATTATGCATCAGGCACCGCGACAATCAATCCCGACATCAATGCATTCACGGCGCATCCTCCAAGTCTGGTTCACTGAAAAAACCTCTGAAACTCCCACTCATATTTAAACTTTTTCCCTGTACTGTCAAATTTGTCCGGTCCCCGGACCACTCAAAAATACGATTGAGATTGTGTGGGAACGGGCACCCCTGCAGGATACTTCTACCATCATATACCGAACAACTCAGTGGTTGATCTATCTCTCGCCAAGACCGCTAAGAATCGCAAAGGGGGAAATTTGCAATTGATTTCCCTTTACCTGAAATCTCAGCTTTGATTGCTTCGCGTGTAAAACTCACTTTTAATGATACACAACTGAATAAAACTATTGTGTCAGAGGGTTTTTGTGGATAAAATTGGACGCGAGAGTGGAATTCACTCAGCCTTTCCAGGGAGATACGATGAACCCACATATGCCTTCAAAACCAATGATTCTGTTCGGGTGGAAGCTGAAACCAGGCGTTCAGGAATTCTTCGAATCCGAGTTGGGGAATATTGCTGAAACAGTGTTTGCTCCCGGGTACAAAGCTGAGGATATTCTTCCGCTGATTCCCCGGACGGACATTTTCGTGGGCGGTGTGTTTGATGCGGAGATACTGGCTGCCGCGATACGTCTGAAACTCCTGATCATCCCTTATATCGGTGTGGAACGGCACATTCCTATTGTAAAACAGTTTCCCGGGATTACCGTGGTGAACTCCCGGGGGAACGCGGCGCCGACAGCACAGCATGCCGTTGCCATGATGCTTTCAGTGACCAATCATATCGTCCATTTTCATTGCCGGATGCAAGCGGGCCAATGGCGGGCGTACGATGATAATCCACCATCGCTTCTGCTGGATGAAAACACCACTGTGGGCGTTTTAGGCACCGGCACAGTCGGGCAGGATATCATCCGGCGGCTGGCCGGGTTCCCGGTAAAAATTGTCGCATGCTCCAGGACCGGCCGGAAGCGTGATGAATTTCCCAATCTGCAGATGTTCCCGGCAACAGAAATCACTCCCTTTTACCGGCAATCCAATATCCTCATGGTAGCCGTACCAAGAACTCCGGATACTGAAGGGATGGTCGGGAAACATGAACTGGGACTTCTGCCTGATCATGCCATTGTGGTTAACGTGGCCCGGGGTGCCGTAATTCAGGAAAAACCCTTGTTTAAGGCGTTGAAATCCCGGCAGCTCCTGGGGGCCGGACTGGACGTGTGGTACAACTACCGGCCCGATGAGATTAACGGAAAAAAATATCCTTACACCGAGCCGTTCCACGAGTTGGACAACGTGGTGCTTTCCCCCCATCGGGCCGGATCACCTCTGGTGCGCACCGAGCGATTCCGGGATATCATCGACAACATCTACCGATGGATTCAGGGGAAACCCCTTCAGTATGTCATTGATATTGAGACCGGGTACTGACTTACCTGGAGGGCATCCGAAAAGCCTGTAGGTTGTCAATACATCGTGTATAAAGCCTTTTTGATCTAAGAACAAGGATTAACGATGTTCGATTTGTGAAGTTTAGCTACTTTCCCTTCAAAAATCATAAATCCCTGTTCCCTGTTCGTAAATCAATCGAGCCTGGAATACCTTTTCGGATAGGCTCTACCTGGTACCGGCTACTTGGTACGGCACCCGGATAAACCGGTGAACGGTATTCGGTGTAAACGCTGTATAATCCGGTACCTGTTCGTTACCATCCTCTTTATCCAGCAATAACTTGATGGTCATTCTCTGCGCTTTCAAATGAATGTACCGAATCACCAGATCCCGGGACTCCCCCGTTCCGGTAATCACAAACCTCAGAGTATCACGGACAGGTTTTAGTGCCAGTTTCTCACCATCAAGAATTATATCCACTTTTCCCAGATTAAAATTCAGTTTCAAAGGCAGGATTTCATCTGGTTTCAAGGATACAGAGGTTCGCCATTCATGTACGACATCTGTTCGCAGCAGCGGATACTGTCCCCAGACATTTTTAAAATAGATGAATGGTTCGATATTGAATGACATATGGGTACCGGGTGTTTTCAGACCATAAGAGGTGTGTATCCAGCCATGTATTGGAATTGTGTATAAACCGTCCGGACTGAATTCTATGGTATGCGAAAGTGTTTTGAAACGGTCTTTGATATTACATGAGAATATGGGGTAATCGTCACCAAAGGATTCCATGCGAACATCATGAAGGCCGGCGGCATAAAGCGTTCGATCATTGTCAGAGACGATCGGGAGACCATCGATTAGCAACCGGGACTCACCTTGTTGCACGTTCAAAGTCAAAGTGGTCTGTTCCGGGAAGAAAACCGTACCTTCCCAGACCTTGAGATTCCGTCCTGATTCAGGAATTTCTATATGAGTGGGAGAAGATCCTTTTCCGGTGAAAATCAACGGATGTGAGCGGCCAACCAACAGATCCGTCTCACCCACAGAAAAGTATCTTTGTTCCCAACTGTAAACCGGCGCCCATTTTTTTAAAAACGGAAACAGCGGACCATATTCTCTTTTTGAGAGAACAACCGCCTGGTTTTCACGTTTGAAATTTCCCGGCAGCCAGTTCACGCCCCGGAACGTTGCCGGTGCCAGTGAGTAAGGGTTGTCGTCCATCAGATAGAACCAATACCGGAACGGACTTGAGATCCGCACCGTATAGCCTTCCTCCTTCAATTCCCGGGCGGTTTCAACAGTGCGTACATTGGATGTGCCCCATAATTTTTCCAATCGTTCCGGTGAAATTTCCCACATATCACCGAAAAAATAGTTCACACTCCAGACAGCATTGAAAATGATCAAAAGAATGACGGCGGGCTGGAAAATCCATTTTCGTGAAAAGTGTCTGAACAGACCATTTATGGCCGTCAATCCGTACCCGATCATGAGGGGAAACAGAGGGATTACCAGCATGGCTCGATGGAAATTTCCCCGATCGCATGACAATATGGACGGTAAAAATGAGAGGATAAAACAGAATCCGAAGAACCATGCGGGCCACGGACGGAAATAACTCAAAGACAGCAGAAATCCGGCCAGCATGAAAACAATGAGAGGTACAAACATTACGGCTGCATTTGCCGGAGTGAATATCCCTTCAAAACCGGCTTCAGGATAATGAAATGACAGAAAACAGTTCTGAAAACCTCGGAGCAGTTTTTCCGGGGATGATTCCATCAGTTGTCCGCTTCGGGCAAAATAGAAATTGTTGGGATGCCGGGTCCACAGGTTGTATATGGGGATGGCAAAAAGACCCAGGACACCTGCCATTGTCAGTCCGCCGGAAAAGGCTCGTCTTATCGGTAGTTTCCGGCCAATCAACGCCACGGCAAATCCCACAACAATAAACACAGGACTGATCCGGCAGGCCAGGTAGTCATACAGAAGAAAAGCAATGGCTGTTCCGGACATGGCAAACCGAAAATGTGATTTACGGTTCACTGCGGTGATAAAGAAATAAAAAAAGAGGATTTCCAGAATGGTGAGGCGGGCTCCGGTATTCATCCGACTGAACAGGATATGGTAAGGAGAGAACACCAGCAGCACTGTCACGGCCTGTGAAATAAACCGGGAAAAAACAAGCCGTGCAAGCCCATAAAACGCCGGGATGCAAAGCACTCCTGTAAGAATTTCATAAGACCTCAATGCCAACCGCCCCGGCGGCAACATAAAGTGGAACAGAACCAGCGGGGAATACGATGACTTCGGAAACCCAAAAGTTGTGGAGAATTGCAGGGCATGCCCCCGGCCTTCCATTAAAGCCAGAATATCAACACCCAATGCTGTTTCATCGATGTTTACACCCGGCGGAAAATCAGCAAGATTGTAAACGCGGAGCACTGCCGCCACAACAACCATGCAGATGAGGAAAAACGGGTCCCCGCGTGGAAAACCGGTAATCTCCGTCTGATCGGTGGCGGATGCGAGAAACCGTACCAGAAAAAAAAGTGGAATCGGAATGAGCAGTGCCGGAACAATGGTTTTCTGAAAGTAAAAATACCCACAGATTGCAAAACCGCTGAAAATCAAGGCGGCGGCACTCCATTGCCGGATGTGTGAGAGGTTCTGAATCATCTCCGGTGGTTCGACCCGATTTCCTGGTTTCATCAGATCCCTGATAATCACGATCAGGCCACCCGAGATAAATGCCAGCATCAGTAAGGCCGAACTTATTGTTATCAAAAGATTTAGTTCATGGGGCGACATCCCGTCACCAACCCTTTCAGTAGATATTGTACCAACGGGCGTTTACATCGTCTGAAGTTTAAATGAAATCGGTCAATCCTTCAAATCCAGGGAGCTCCCGGTTTGGGGTTCGGGGATTCAGGGATTCGGGGATTCGGGGGTTCGGGGTTCCGAGATTGTCACCCTGAGCCCATCGGCTTCGCTCAGGACAGGCTGCGTCGAAGGGCTTTAAGGTAAGAGATCCATCAGGGAACCAGAAACTCTGAACTCATCTCAGATTCATCTTTTTCAGGTTATACCGGAATGTATGATAATTAAGATTCAACAGTTTTGCCGCCTGAACCTCATTACCACGTGTCATCTCCATGGCTTTCCGATAATATTGTACAGACAGGTTTTCCTGAATTTTATTGAAATCAATTCCTTTTGATGTCATCACTGGCAGACCCTCATCAATATTATCGATGGGATCGGTGATAGAGTCAGGTGTCATCTCAATTCCCAGATCCTGGACTGTCAGTTCGGTTCCCAGTGAGATCAGCACGGCGCGTTCCATCATGTTCTTCAATTCCCTGACGTTTCCCTCCCAGCGGTAATTTCGTAATACCGTTTCTGCTTCTTTCGAAATACTGGAAATGTTTTTTGAGAATTTTTTATTAAACAGCATGAGGAAATGTTTGACCAGGGGCAGGATATCCTCGGGCCGTTCGTGCAATGCCGGAATATCAATCCGGATCACGCTCAAGCGGAAAAAAAGGTCTTTTCGAAACTCATCGGATTCAATCATGTCCCTGAGGTTACGGTTGGTTGCCGAGACAACCCGGGTTTTGATTTTCCTCATTTTTGTGCCGCCGACCTTATAAAATTCAAATGATTCCATAAACCTGAGAAGTTTTGCCTGGGCTTCCAGGGTCAGATCACCGACTTCATCCAGAAACAACGTCCCGTTTTCCGCTATCTCGATCAACCCCTTTTTCCCGTGTGACTGCGCACCGGTAAACGCCCCTTTTTCATATCCGAACAGCTCACTTTCCACTAAATCTTTCGGTAATGCCGCACAGTTTACCGGTACAAACGGACCCTTGAAATTGGGGCTCCGATAATGAATCGCACTGGCGATCAACTCTTTACCCGTCCCGGTTTCCCCCTGAATTAACACGGGGGTATCCGGGCTTTGAGCCACTTTTGACAGAAACGACATGACATCCTGAATGGACTGACTCTCACCGATAAAAAGGGGATGGTTTTCCTGAAGGTATCTTTGCTGAAGGGAGAGCACTTCCTTATGCAGTCGAATCGTCTGTAATGCATTTTCGATGGTCACTTCAAGACTTTCCATCTTGAGGGGTTTGATCACATAGTCATACGCACCGTATTTCATGGCGGAAATAACGGTATCAATATCTTCATAGGCGGTGATCATCACAACCAGGATACCCGGATTATTGGCTTTAATCTTCTTGAGTGCATCAATTCCACTGAGACCCGGCAGGCCAATATCCATCAGGATAAGGTCGGGACGATGTGTGGCGAGAGCAGCCAGGCATGTTTCGGCATCTGCATATGTATCAACGGTATATTTTTCCGACAGTGACAGGCTGATCCCATCCCGGATCAACGCATCGTCATCAACGATCCAGACTGAATATTGAATCATGGTGTCTCCTCAATCCTGATGGGAAGTTTTATAATGAATTCCGCACCCGGTTCTTCGTAATCCCGGATTTCCATCTGCCCGCCATGATCAGTGATGATCCGATGACACAGGCTCAAACCAATCCCGGTACTGTTCTCTTTAGTCGTATAGAACGGATCAAATATTTTTTCTTTCTCAAGATCCCCAATTCCGGGACCCGAATCTGATACGGATAAATATTGGTGATCGGCATCATGAAACGTTTTTATGAGTATTCTCTGTTCTGAATCCTGTGATTTCATGGCATCCACCGCATTTCTGATCAGGTTGACCACCACTTCACCAATCATATTAGCATTTATCCGGCAGGCAGCCGGGGCGGGATCGAGTTCCTTTGCCAACAAAACACCCTCTTTTCTGAGCGTGACAGCCGTCAGGTTGATCGCGTCCTCAACGGGGATATTAATATTGGAGTCCTTCAGAATCAACTGACCGGGTTTAGAGAAATCCATGACCCGGTTAACAATCGTGCTGATTGAGTTTGATGCTTTTTTCAAATTGGTGATGATCGTAGCGAGCCGGTCATTTTCCTCCGGGTCAGCCGTTGATAGTTCCAATCTTTCCAGGTGTGTCAGATAAATGTTGAGACCGGACAGGGGATTTCGGATTTCATGCGCGATTCCGGCTGATACGCGCCCGAGAGAACTCATTTTATTATTAATCCGGGAAATGAATTCCAACTCTTTCTGACGGGTGATATCAACAATGATGAGAATGACTGCTCGATGCCCCTGGTGATGGACTGCCCGGCCCCGGCAGTAGCACCATTTGACTGATTTAAGTGACGGAATTCTGGTTTCAGGGTTGATCCTGATTTCAAGGTCCAAAAGATCGGTTTCACCGGTGATCAATTTATTAAATTCTTTCCGGGCAGATCCGTGGTCATCGGGATGAATATTCCTGAGATCACCGGCGGGTTCTGTCTGACCCTCTTCCAGAAAGAGATGCCGGTAATGCTCATTCTGGTACAAAACCCGGCCGTTCTGATAAATTATAATCCCGGCCAGGGTCGTTTCCAGCAACTCAAAACACCGCCGTTCAGCCTTGAATTTTTCGGGTATATAGTTTTTCAATAAAATCAGAAGAAACCCTGCAGACAACAAAATAAATATCCCCTGCACCATTGGTTCCATAACAATTAGTCCGAATCTGTCGGTAAAGAAATGGACAATCAGGAAGTTTGTCAATATCAACCATAAGATCGCGGCGGTTAAATAAATTAACACAAATTTCAAAATTGATTTCACTGTTTCAATCCTCGATCTCCATATTGCTATTATGGAAGATCAACCGATTGTTTTCAAACAGAATATAGTGTTTTCCAGATTCGTCATCTGGTTTCGACCAGGAGATTACCCGAACCAGACTCCGCCAAGGCTACGTCCTGGCAGGCAAGTCGGGTAATGACAATGTGTGTTCTGCCGATGATAAAACGAGCTACAGCGCATCCGAAAAGGGTAATGACCTGAATAGAAAGATATAATAGTTTCTTCCCTACTTGAATTGTACGTATTGAAAATGGTTTTTGCCTATATTTTACTTTTTTCGCCTGCACGGAGGCAGGCGCCACCCTTCCTATTTTTTTAAAAAAATAGGGGAAAGAGGGTGGCGCCGGCGTCTCTGCCGGTGATTTGGGAGGAGGCGAATTCCAAAGATACCTTTTCGGATAGGCTCGAGCCACAGCGCAAAAACCCATCGTAAGATCAACTTGAATGACAGGAAAGATAATTGTAGACTAACAAGGTTGTTGCATTGAATAGAATTTTTCAGGGAGGAAAATCGATGAGACATATTATCAGTATTGTAGTGATAACCATGTTGATAACCGGATTGTTACCCCACGGTATCGCTTCAGAAAATGAAACCGCGAAAATGGAAGTCGAAAAATATCGTGGACATGTTGTCTGTCTCGATGTTCCCGGATCCAATCGTGACGCCCGGTTATTTCTGAACATAGAAGAATTTTCGAGTGATGAGGAAATGGCGGAGCTTGCTAAAATTCTCAAGGAACAGGGGCAAGATAAACTTCTGAGTCATATGTGGGATATGAAAAGCAAGGGTTACGTAAAAATCGGTACCAGCCTGGGTTACCAGATTGCTATTTTCAGGAAAATCAAAACTGAAAACGGGTATATTATCCGGGCGATCACTGACCGGCCCATTCAGATGGTTGAAAACATGCGCGGTTTACGAACCCGGGAATTCCCCATCGGTATTATTGAATTGAACATCGGTCCGGACGGTAAAGGTGAAGGATCCCTCATCGCTGCCGCAAAAGTCTTTTTCAAAGATGATAAATTGAAAGTGGAACTCTACGGCACACGTCCCTGCCAGGTCATGCGGGCAAGTAAGGACGAACCAAAGAAGAAAAAGAAAAAATAGGCTGGAGAAGAGCCCTCCCGCAAGTGATTTACATGGGATATACACACGGATTATTTCCTGTTTGACGCCATGACACACAGTCTGTTTCTAATGAAACCGGAAAAGCTATGTCTTTTCCCGGCAGAGCAAATTTCATTCAAGAAAATTCTTGTTTTTTTTTAAGTTATAATAGTTTATATTTTGTGTCTTGTTTAGTTAAAATTAAGAGACTGTTTTTGAACAGACAGTTTAAAATCGGCAGGAATATTTAAGGAGGAGGATTTATGCAAAATTCACTAAAGTTCAATTTAATCTGGGTCGTTTCCGTAATAAGCCTATTGGGATTAACCGTCCCCGGGTTTGCTGCGGACAAACCCAACATCCTGGTTATCTGGGGTGATGATGTAGGTCAGAGCAATATCAGTGCCTATACCCGTGGTGTGATGGGCTATCAGACCCCCAACATCGACCGTATCGCCAATGAAGGAATACTTTTCACGGATTATTACGGTGAACAGTCCTGTACTGCCGGGCGTTCTTCCTTTATTATGGGTCAAAGTGTCTTCCGTACCGGTCTTTCAAAAGTGGGTCTGCCGGGCGCCAAAGAAGGCATTAATATCCTTGATCCAACCATTGCCGGTCTCCTTAAAGACCAGGGTTATGCTACGGGTCAGTTCGGCAAGAATCACCTGGGTGACCGGGATGAGCATTTACCCACCAATCATGGATTCGATGAATTTTACGGTAACCTGTATCATCTCAATGCAGAGGAAGAACCGGAGAACGAGGATTATCCCAAGGATCCTGCATTCCATAAAAAATTCGGACCCCGGGGTGTCATCAAATCCACTGCTGACGGCAAGATTGAAGATACCGGCCCCCTGACCAAAAAGCGGATGGAAACCGTGGATGATGATACCGCCGCAGTTGCTCTTGATTTCATCGAGCGCCAGCACAAAGCCGGTAAACCATGGTTTGTCTGGTGGAGTGGTACCCGGATGCATTTCCGGACGCACGTGAGTGCTGAGCGACGTGCTGAGGTTGCCAAGAAATACCCCAACGCGGATGAGTATACCGCCGGTATGATCGAACATGACATGCATATCGGTCTGTTCCTCGACAAACTCGATGAACTCGGTATCGCCGACAACACTATCGTACATTATTCCACTGACAATGGTCCGCATTACAACACCTGGCCCGATGCCGCCTCCACACCTTTCCGCGGTGAAAAGAACACCAACTGGGAAGGTGGCTGGCGTATACCTGCTGCAATACGGTGGCCCGGTGTTGTCAAACCCGGTACGGTCAGTAACGGTGTTGTCCATCACATGGACATGCTGCCCACATTCCTGGCAGCCGCCGGCAAAACCGATATCAAGAAAGACCTGCTGGATGGATACAGTTCCAAAGCAATGAGTCGTGACTACAAAGTTCATCTGGATGGATATAACATGATGGATCATTTGAAGGATCCTCAGAACGTCCGCAGTCCCCGAAATGAAATCTTCTACTTCTCTGACGACGGTGATCTTACAGCCATGCGATACAATGACTGGAAGCTGATCTTTATGGAACAACGGGTCGAGGCAACTTTCCAGGCATGGATGGAACCTTTTGTACCACTGCGTATCCCACTAATATTCAACCTGCGCCGTGACCCCTATGAACGCTCTCAGGTAACATCCAATACCTATTATGACTGGTTACTTGACAGAGCTTATCTCCTGGTCCCGGCTCAAGCCTATGTCGGCCAGTTCCTGGCAACATTCAAGGATTACCCGCCCCGAATGAAAGCCGCCAGTTTCACACTGGATAAAGTTATGGAACAGTTAACCTCTGGTGGTGCACATTAAGTCGATCAAATCGGTAATATGACCATCCGATACTAACGATTTGGAATTCAAGGCGGCCTCTTTGAAGGAGGCCGCCTTTTTTCAGACCCAATGAACCTTTAATTGAATGCAAGAGAACAAAGTGCTAAAATCTCCTGGCATTTTATCTTGTTTTGTGACTTGAATCCCAAAAGGAAATCATAATGAAAAAAGTGTTAAAGAAATAAAATGAGCGCACTTAAAACAATTTCAGATTTAAAAAGTCGAATGGCCCAATCCATCATCGGTCAGGAACATGTGGTGGAAAGGTTACTGTTGACGCTTTTATGCAACGGTAATGTTCTGGTGGAAGGTCTGCCCGGTCTGGCCAAGACGCGTGCTGTGAAAAGCCTGGCCAATAACCTTGAGACGGATTTCAGCCGTATCCAGTTCACGCCGGATCTGCTGCCGTCGGATATCACCGGTTCTGAGATGTATCTTGGTGAAGATGCCAAGGAACGTTTTTCGTTTCAACCGGGTCCCATTTTTGCCAATATTGTTCTGGCGGATGAGGTGAACCGGGCGCCGGCCAAGGTTCAGGCAGCGCTATTGGAAGCCATGGAGGAGCGGACCGTATCGGTAGCCCGTCAGACCCACAAGCTGCCGCCTTTGTTCATGGTAATGGCCACACAGAACCCTATCGAACAGGAGGGAACCTATCCGCTGCCGGAAGCGCAGATGGATCGTTTCCTGATGCATATATACATATCATACCCTGACGATGCCGCTGAGAAAGAAGTGATTCGTCTGGTGCGAAGGGAAACGTCTGCAACCGGCAAAGCGAGAGTCGATGACATTGCTCCCATCCCGCAGAGCGCGGTGTTCGCGGCGCGGGATGAAATCGCTGCTGTGCAGATCTCCGAATCCATGGAGGATTACATCGTCGCGTTGGTGGCGGCAACACGGCGGCCGGGTGAATTCAGTGATGATCTGAAGAAATACATCCAGGTGGGTGTCAGTCCCCGGGGTTCTCTGGCATTGGATAAAACATCCCGGGCCCATGCCTGGATGCAGGGCCGGGATCACGTGACACCCGACGATATCCGCGCCGTGGTCAATGACTGTTTCCGCCATCGTATCCTCCCCAGTTTCGAAGCCCAGGCCGATGGAGTCACCAATGATGATATCATTGCTCTTTTGGTTAAACTCGTGGCGGTTGCCTGAAATACAAACCCATGGATTGGAGCAAGATTCGCAGACAGCTGCCGATGGATAACAAACCATCCGGCGCATATACCAACCTGGAAGAACTGATCCGGATCCGGTTCAAGGCTCGGGATTTCTCGTTCCTGCCGCGTCAACCGGTAAACAGTATCCTGTCCGGCCGGTACGCATCCAGACTGCGGGGTCGTGGACTTAACTTTGAGGAACTCCGCCGGTATATGCCCGGTGATGATATCCGCACCATGGACTGGAAAGTGACGGCCCGGACCCGTAAACCGCATGTCCGTGTATATACTGAGGAGAAAGATCGAGCGGTATTGCTGGTGGTCGATCAACGGATCAACATGTTTTTCGGTTCCCGGGACCGCATGAAATCAGTCACTGCATCTGAGTTGGCGGCACTGGGCGCCTGGCGTGCGCTGGATGTCGGAGATAGAATCGGGACGATTGCTTTCAACGACACCGAGGTTCAGGATATAAAACCGCAGCGCAGTCAGAAAACAGTCATGTCCATCCTGGGAACTATCGTCCGTATGAACCATGCCCTAGATGTAAAAACCGGGACAAAACCAAACCCGGATATGTTGAATGACGCGTTGCGTAAAGCCGTTCAAATGGTATCCCATGACGTGCTCGTCGTTATCATCAGTGATTTTTTTGGTGTCAGTGAACAGACGGAAATGCTCACCACTCAACTGAGTGCACATAATGATGTTCTGGGAATCCTGGTGCATGATCCCGTCCGTCTGAATCCTCCAAAACAAAGCATCAGTGTCAGTGACGGTAATCTCCAGATGCAGCTGGACCTTTCCAAAAAACAGACGGTTGAAAAAATCGTGGATGACTACCGTTCAGAACAGGAGCATATCACTTATATCCTGAAAAAATTGTCTGCCCCGCTGTTGCTTGTGAGCAATGAAGGTGACGTCATTGACCAAATCAGACGGCTGCTGGGTGTGCCGGGTCGAAAATGATGGTGGTGTGATGGACGATAAATACAGCCTGAATAATCTCCAGGATATCATCCTGCCGGACCCACCGTCGTTATGGCCGCCGGCTACCGAAGTATGGCTGCTGCTTACGATTGTACTTGCAGTCTTGTTCATCATTGTATTCCAGTTGATTCGGCTACGAAAGCGTAACGCCTACCGTCGAGCCGGCCTGCTGCTTCTGAAGAACGCCAACTCAATATACGAAGTATCAGTGATCCTCAAACGTGTAGCGCTGGCGGTCTATCCCCGTGAGCAGGTGGCTTCGCTTTACGGTGATGATTGGTCGGATTTTCTTCAAAAGACACATACCCGAAATGATTATTCGACGATTTCACATGCCGACCCTGATGAATTGGTGAATACCCGGGTTTTCCAAGTTGCAGCAGACTGGATTCGACATCATCGAGCACCCGGGCGTAATGCACAGAAAGAAGCAGATTAGCATGTTTGTTTTATCCTATCCCTGGCTGCTTCTTCTGGTATTTGTACCCCTGGTTTTACGTTATTTATTACCGGAGTATCGTGAACAGCGACAGGCACTCAGTGTACCCTGGTTTAAGCGGATAGCGGATGTGTTGGGACAGAAACCAACCGATGGCGCCATTGTCCTGAACACAAAACCTGTGGAACTGTTATTTCTGTGGATGATCTGGGTGATCCTGGTGATTGCCATGACACGACCGCAATACCTTGAACCACCCATCACCCGAGTGCTGCCGACCCGTGACCTGATGCTGCTGGTGGATCTGTCTGGTTCCATGGAAGCGAAAGATTTCACTAATGTTCACGGTGAAAAGGTGGACCGCCTGACTGCCGTGAAAGAAGTGCTGGATGAGTTCCTGACCCGTCGTGAAGGGGACCGGGTGGGATTGATCGTATTCGGCACCGCGGCGTTTACACAGGTACCATTTACTCAGGATCTTGATGCCACTCGCATTCTGCTGGAGGAAACCCGGGTGCGTATGGCCGGGCCCCGCACGGCTTTTGGTGATGCTATCGGTCTGGCCATCACGCTTTTCGAACGAAGTGAGGTTGAAGAACGTGTGATCATTGCCCTGACCGACGGCAACGACACCGGCAGCCGGGTACCTCCGTCGGAAGCCGCCAGGATCGCCAGAAACAATGATATTAAAATCCATGTGATCGGCGTGGGGGATCCGACTTCCATCGGTGAAGAAAAACTTGACGAAGAAGTACTGCGGTCCGTCGCCTCCAATACTGACGGACGCTATTTTTTCGCAGCGGATCGTGATCAACTCGAGGAAATCTATACGGAGCTGGACCGGATCGATACCCGTGAAGTGGAAACAGCCAGCTACCGGCCGAAAATCGATCTGTTTCATTGGCCGCTGGCTTTGTTCGTGGTACTTGGTTTTTTGTATCACTCCTGGATTCTGCTGATGCGTATCATCAGCAAAAGGAGAACGGCACATGAATGAATTTCATCTGCTGCGACCCTACTGGCTGCTGAGTCTGCTGCCGATGCTCTTTGTATGGTTAACAATCCGGCGGGGACAGGGTTCTTTTGATCAAATGAAGAAATTCGTCGACCCGCATCTCCTTGAACATCTGGTTGTCGGAAACAACAACGTGCGGCGTGTGCGCCCCATACATCTTATTGCCGCCATAAGTGTAATCTCTGCAATTGCCCTGGCGGGACCTTCCTGGGAAAAAGAGCCGTCACCGTTTACGGATGATGATGCGGGACTTATTGTATTGCTGAAGGTCAGCGACACAATGAGGGCGACGGATCTACAGCCTTCACGTCTGGAACGGGCAAAACACAAGTTACACGATCTGTTACAACAGCGCAGAGGAAGCGCAACCGGACTCATCGTGTACAGCGGCAGCGCACATCTGGTGATGCCGCTTACCACAGATGATCGTATCATCAGTACCATGGTGGAAGATCTCACACCGGACGTCATGCCAATCGACGGTGATGCCCTTGCTGATGCATTACAACTGTCCGAACAAATTTTGGAACGAGCCGGTTCGCCCGGATCAGTACTGGTGATGACCGATAGTGTATCTGCTTCTCAAGTTGAAATTGTTTCGGCCATGAAGTTTGCCACACCGGTGCAGTTCCTGGCCATGAGTGCTTCATCAGCCCCTGTCGACACCGGGTTACAGAAGACCGCATCCACCCTTGGCGCGTCTGTTACGCGAATCACCTTTGACCCGGCGGATGTGGAACAGCTTTCACGGCGGGCGCGATCTGACTTTAAAGCGACAGCCGGTATGAGTGACGGTGATCGGTGGCGTGATACCGGTTTTTTCATGCTGCCATTTATTGCGTTGCTGACGTTGATGTGGTCGCGGAGAGGCTGGGTGATCCGATGAATTTCAGGCAATTCAGAATTCAACTGATCGGATTGATCCTTTTGGTGACCGGTGCCGGTCTGTACTGTCTTTCAGACGGTGATTGTTCTCTTCTGACTCCGGATCAGCAGGGTTATAGATTATTCCAGCAGCAAAAATATGAACTGGCAGAAACACGATTCAACGATATAAGATGGAAGGGGATTGTCTTGTTCCGGCAGGGGGAGTTTGAGCAGGCTGCATCGCTGTTTGCAGGTTATGATACCGCCGATTCAGCATTTAATCAGGGAAATGCGCTGGTGATGCAGGGGAAATACGATGCGGCTATGGGTCGCTATTCCCGTGCGTTGCAGTTGAATCCCGGCTGGGATGATGCCGAGATCAATCTTGAGATTGCACGGGCTCGTGCTGAAATGCTCAAACGAAAAGGTGGTGAGGGTACCGGGGGACAATTGGGCGCAGATGATATTGTCTTCGAAAAAGGCAAAGCACCACCATCAGCCGGGGAGGAGCAGGTTCAAGATGGACAGGGTATGGATCAAGCTGAACTCCAGGCGATCTGGCTGCGTCAGGTACAGACGAAACCGACGGACTTTTTACGGTCCAAATTCTCATATCAGTACGCCATGGCCGGAACGCAGGCTGATTCACGATGAAAAAATCAATCTCTTTAATCTTGTTATTTCTATTCATCTGTTCCTGGGGAATGCATGCTGAAGAGATCCAATTACGTGCAAAAATCAGCCAGACGGAAGTGTGGGTGGGACAGAAAGTAATTCTGCATATTGATGTTCTGGCTAGAGACGGCTGGGCACAGTTAAAAAAAGTTCAGGATGTCGAAATCAACGGTGCTTATTTGCTCCATCTCGAAACACAGGGTACCCGATTAAACGAAATGATTAATAGTGAATCATACACCGGGCAACGCTATGAATTCATGCTTTTTGCCCAGCGTGCCGGCAAGGTCACTGTGCCATCAGTACCCGTTGATGTTGAGATTAAGACGTGGGGTGCAGGGGCTGGAAACCGGATTCAACGCATGCAGACGACGCCGGTGGAGTTTACCGCCCGGACACCTCCCGGCGCTGAAGGTATCCGTGGTCTGATCAGCACCACGGCGTTCACTGCGGAACAGACCTGGACCCCGGAAACAACCGATCTGAAAGTCGGTGATGCCATCAAGCACATGGTTATCATGGAGGCTCCTGATGTATCGGGCATGGCTTTCGCCCCGCTGCAACCGACTGAAATCACCGGTGTCGGTATCTATCGGTATGAACCCACCGTTGAGGACACATTTTCCAGGGGTGATCTAAAAGGTTCCCGATCCGAGACGATAACGTATGTGTTCGAACGTCCCGGTGAAGTCGTAATTCCTGATGTTGAACTCTCCTGGTGGGATGTGGCGGAAAAACAATTGAAACACATCAAATTACCGGGAATGACGCTACAGGTCACCGGCGAACCTGTCCTGCAATCCGTTGCCGTATCCGCAGGTGACCATAAAAACCAGAGGAAGTCCCGGTGGTGGACAGCCGGTATCATTGCTGCTGTTCTTGCCGTTGTTCTGTTCATTCTGCGACTTCAACTGCTTGGATCCCTGAGGGCATGGAAGACGGTCCGGTATGAATCGGAACCTGCTTATTTCAAGCGTGTGAGACACGCAGCCCGGTCCGGAGATTCGGAACTATTCCTTCGGGAAACCATGCGCTGGCTTGACCGGATCAATGACGGTTCCCTGCCGGCACGGCTGGATCATTTTTTTCAGTTATATGGGGAACAGGGTGAAGGAATGACACCTTTCCAGCAAATACCGGCGGCATACACACCATCCGATATAAAGGCTTTCAACCATGCTATGGCATCCGCCAGAAGACGGTGGCAGAATTCACAAAAGACAAAGCAGGCCGATAAAATCCTACCTGAACTGAACTGACCCTACTACCTGTTTGTCCCATCCAAATATTTCAACATATCCCGAGCGGTCTGTTGTTCCGGGAACAACGTCACCATTTTGTCAACGATCAGCCGGGCACGCCCGAGATCCCGGACTCTTAGATAGTAATCCGCCAGGACATAGAGATAATCCCAGTTGCCGGGTTCCAATTCCAATGCCGTCAGAAAGGAATTTTCAGCCGCATCGAAACGTTGTAACTTCAGTTGAAGCAGACCGAGATTATAGTGTATCCGAGGGTATCCCGGCATGACTTCCGTCGACCTCCTGAGATGTTCCGCTGCAGCATCCAATTGGTTCATTTCCGCCAGCAGCAATCCTGTGGAATAGAGTATCTCCGAGGAGTCAGGCTGCAGTTCCAGGGCTTTTTGGAACAATCCCAGCGCCCGTTCATTTTCACCTTTTCCATTCAGGAGCATTGCCAGATTGATCATTGACGGATAGCTCATACCATCAATTTTCAGGGCCGCCATATAATATTCTTCCGCGACATCAGACTGGTCAAGGGATTGGTAGAGATTTCCCAGATTAAACCGGCCGAAAGCAAAATCACCGGAATACTCCATGGCGGCGATATACTCTTTCAATGCCTGATCATAAGCTGATTTATAGTGAGGATTCAGATCCTTGGAATGTGGACCGGCCAAACGGACGGCCACTTGCATCCGAACAGCTTTCACCTCATCGAAAAGCAGGGGTGTAATCAATCCGGGATCCGATGCGCTGACGGGAAAATGTTCCACTGCGATTGCCCGGATCAGAGCTTCATCATCCATCAGAGCCAATTCATATGTTTCCAACGTGTTTTCCGGCGGAAATCCCCTCAGAAGCAACAAGGCGGTCGCTCTGACAATGACGGGATACAGTGCATCCGATGCAATCCTTTTCAGATCCTCACATGCGTCAGGATCCAAATTTCGACCGGCCGACAGCGTGGTTCCAAAATGTTCCGTTCTGCCGGGACCATACCATTTGGTAATGGTTTCGTCACACCATTCCAGACTTTTATCATAATGGCACCGGGTGCATCCGTTGGGGACTTCCAGGGTTTCAGACAGATCCGGTCTGGGTTTCGGAAAACTGTGATCCGGTCTGTAATCATTGACCATATAATAGCGACCGGGCATATGACATTCAACACACAGTGCACCGGTACCGACGGCAAACAACACGTTCCCGTCTTTGTCAAGAATGGGTTTTCCGTCTTCATCTTTCTTTTTGTGAAAGTGGTGATCGTACCGGTCATATTCGGCGGCGCGATGACATTGCAGGCAGAGATCATTATCCTCAGCGACACGTTTCACACTATGCACATTGTGGCAGTCACCGCACTGGACATCCCGATGGTACATCTTGCTTTGTGTGAATGAAGCATAGACATACACTTCATCCAGAATCTGACCGTCGGGAAAATAAAGAGGATCCGTCAGGAGGCTTGGTCGTAAACTGTCCAACAGATCCTTTTCGGCATGGGTATAATCCCCGAGAGCGGCCCGGCGGGAATGGCAGGGCGCGCATAATTCCACGAGTTGGCGGGAATCAAGGTTCGCTGTTTTCACAATCAATCCCGCGTTGGGAATGTCCGGACGTGCCATGGCCGGCAAATCCGCCCATTCCAGATGAAGAGATCCGGGACCATGACACGCTTCGCATCCCACATCAATATCCGACCAGGTGGTGTTGAAGGTATCATCAGCGATATTATAATTTTTTTTCAGATTAGTAGAATGACATTCCGCACACATGCCGTTCCAGTTCTGTCCGGCATTGGTCCAGTAAATCCAGTCATCCGGTGGCGGCGGGTCATCCGGATAGAGATGAAACCAGAATTTTCCCGGTTCATCCCAGGCAATGGGCAGACATTGATAGCGGCCGCCGGGAAAAGGCACCAGATACTGTTGGAGCGGTGCCCATCCGAATGTATGTGTAATTTGAAAGTCGCCCATTACACCGTCGGGACCCGCAGTATGAACGTAAAAATCACCTTCTTTTCTATAAAACCGTGAAGTCACACCATCAAAAACAAATTCAGCATTGTTAAAATCACCCAGAACGGTTTCTTCATTGGCAACATCCATAGCCAGATCATGATGCGAATTTTTCCACAGATCATATTCCGGTTTATGACAGTCCTTACATTTTGCCGTACCGACAAAATCCGCTTGTATATTCTTAACGGATTCCAGTTCCTGAAACGCTATCAATCTATGTTGGGTGTACAGGGGTATCGAAATGACGATAATCAAAGTCGAAACAATACCGGTCCAAACCCATCTCTGCATGACTAAATCACTTCCGGCAGAACGGCTTGAGCCGGCTGATACGCGTTTCGACGGATGGGTCTTGAAATATCCACTTTGACAATACTGTTTTCAATGGCAACAGGGTAATAATCCAGTGGTCGCGGCGCTGGTGGTCCCTGCACTTCACCACGGATATCGAATGTGGAAGCATGGCAGGGACAGATGAATTGATTTTTATCCGCACTCCAGGGGACCGTACATCCGAGATGGGTGCATTTTCGGGACAACGCCAGAAACTCACCGGTTTTCAGCCGGCACAGATAAAAGCGACCCCGGATGAATGCCGTCACTGATTCCGGCTCAAAACTATCCACCGCGCCTGCCATAATAATATCGGACTCCGATTTATCTGAATCATGATTTCTGTTCACACCTAAAAAGGAAACAATCACAGCGATAACTTCAATACCGGCCAGAGCGGCCAGAGCGATCCACAACTTTTTCAGAAAAGATCGTCTTTTAATCTCAGGAGGCGCCGACGTTTTTCGGGGATCACTCATCGCATTAAAACCTCCCGAACCATGTCAGACACATACTCTCACCCCGGAACAGGATTCCCGTAATTGTCAGAATAATGAATGTAACGGTCATCAGAACAAAAAATGCCTGAACAGTCTCATGGCGTGTCGTTGAAAAACCAAATTTCAGCAGTATATGCAGTAAAACAAAGAAAACAGCAATCAGGGCAAACGGGATCAGTCCTGTATTTATCATTGAGGTGACATTGGGGAACCATCCGGGAAAATCCAGCAGGTATTCATCGACAACAATCATTACCGGGGTAAGGATCAGGCTGATTCCGGCAGTAATTGCGGCGGTTTTCCGGCCATTCCGTGAACCGAACCAAATGCCGGAACTGTCTGTTTCATATCGAAGATACGGTAGACCGCACAAAAACAATGTCAGGCAAATCGGAATTACCGTGATGACGAAAAACGGATGGATATGCATCAGCATTTCCTGGAACCCCATAAAATACCAGGGTGCTTTGGTGGGATTGGGACTCAATCCCGGATTCGCTTTCGCACCCAACGGCGCATCGAAAAACATGGCAAAAAGAAGCACGGCTGCAAACAACGTCACGCCAACGACAATCTCACGGACAAGCAAATCCGGGATGGCAGGTACCCGTTTTACCGGCGTCTCGATCACCTCATCCGGTTTCAATGGATGAACCAGACCACCGGATTTTCGTATTTTCCAGAAATGAAATGACATCAGAATGATCAGCAGTGTCGGCAGAACCGTTGTGTGAATGACATAAAAAATTGACAGTGCTTTCGGTCCAATATCCGATGAACCCATGACCATGCGTTGCAGGGATATTCCCAAAAATGGAACATATTCAAGAAGTCCCATACATATCGTGATGGCCCAATACGATAACTGATCCCAGGGAAGAAGATATCCGGTGAAATTCGCCAGCACCACCGATGCCATCAATCCAAGACCGATGATCCAGTTGATCCGTCGGGATCCCTGATACGCACCGGTGAAATACACGCGGAGCAGATGAAGAAACGTCACCAGAATAATCCCGGTACCGCTCCAGTGATGAATATTCCGGATGAGCTGCCCGAAAATCGAATTCTGCTGCATGACGGTTATGGATTCATACGCCAGGCCCGGAAAGGGATCGTAGTTGAAAAGCAGCAGAAACCCGGTGCTGAACAGCATGGCTATGAAAACAACCGCCGAACCACCCAATCCCCAGGACAGGGTAAAGTTCAACGTGCGTTCCGGAACTTTCTTGGGGCGAAAATGCAATATTAATGTATTGAGATACTTCCCATCGAACATGATGTGATCTTACTTGGTTTCCGCTGTAAAGCAAACTCAATCTTGTGAAAAGTTGACAATTCTAGCTTACTATTATAAATTCCATGTCTTCCAGCCAGTCAAATATTTTGGCGTGGATTATTACAAAAAATTTCTACAAAGGAGGATCGGTGAATTTTAAGCAAAAACTACTAACAGGAATGGTGGTAGCGACAGTAATTGTCATGTCCGCGGGCATGGCATTTGCGGCCACGGACAAACCCAACATCCTGGTTATCTGGGGTGATGATGTGGGGATGTACAATATCAGCGCATATCATCGTGGGATGATGGGTGGGAACACTCCGAACATTGACCGGTTGGCCGATGAAGGCGCCATTTTCACGGATGCTTATGCTCAGCAGAGTTGTACTGCCGGTCGCGCTTCCTTTATTTTGGGGCAGCATCCTTTCCGGACGGGCCTGTTAACCATTGGTATGCCGGGAGCGAAACAGGGGATTCAGGCTAAGGATCCCACCATTGCGGAATTACTGAAAAACTATGGTTATATGTCAGGACAATTCGGCAAGAACCATCTGGGTGACCGGGATGAACATCTGCCCACCGCCCATGGTTTCGATGAATTTTTTGGTAACCTCTACCACCTGAATGCAGAAGAAGAACCGGAAAGCGAATTTTATCCCAAGGATCCGGAATTCCACAAAAAGTTCGGTCCCCGAGGTGTTATTCATTCAACGGCTGACGGCAAAATCAAGGATTCCGGTCCTTTGACCCGGAAACGGATGGAAACCGCAGACGATGAATTTCTCAATGGCAGTCTTGATTTCATCGACAGAGCGCACAAAGCGGACAAACCCTTCTTTGTATGGCATAATTCCACGCGGATGCATGTCTGGACTCACCTCAGTGAAAAATACAAAGGTAAATCCGGTTATGGCTTGTATGCTGATGGTATGATGGAACTCGACGATGGCGTCGGCACCCTGCTGAAAAAACTGGATGATCTCGGCATCGCCGATAACACTATCGTCATTTTCTGTACAGATAACGGCGCCGAAAAATTCACATGGCCTGATGGCGGAACCATTCCTTTCCGTGGTGAAAAAGGTACAACCTGGGAAGGTGGATTCCGGGTTCCGATGATGGTCAGATGGCCGGGAAAAATCAAACCGGGTACGGTTATCAATGATATTTTCTCACAGGAAGACTGGATGCCGACTCTGCTGGCAGCGGTGGGTGAACCGGATGTGAAAGAAAAACTCCTCACCGGTTATGAAGCTGACGGTAAAACCTTTAAAGCGCACCTGGATGGATACAATCAGATGGATGTGCTGACCGGTAAAGGTCCGGGTAAACGAAACGAGATTTTCTATTTTGATGCCATGGGCAACATGAATGCCCTTCGGTACAAAGACTGGAAGGTTCATTTTACCATCATGGAAGGTGCCATTAACGAAGCTTATCGAAAAACACCCAGTTGGCCGCTTATCATCAACCTGAGAATGGATCCCTTTGAAGTGAGTCCGGATGCCGCATTATACGTCCGGAGTTTTTACGCCGATCAGATGTGGATGTTCGTACCAGCCCAGGCTTACGTGGCAAAATTCCTTGAAACTTTCAAAGATTTTCCGGCATCATCCGGTGATTCTCTAAGTATTGACGCTGTTCTCGATAAAATGAAATCGGGATCTAGTCGCCAGTAAAATTGTCTTAATGCTCTGTTGATCAGCAACGACCCATGATGTTTCTCATCGTGGGTCGTTTTTTATGGGATCAGGAAATTGGGGTGTGAAACCATGCGGATCAGCAGATTGGTCATGAGATGATGACGTATCTGAAGCAATCAGCGCCGTAATTTCTATCATTGTAATTACTCAACAGACCTATCAGCTCGATACGCGCAAGAGGAAATCCGAAAAGCCTGCAGGATCTCAAGATATTGTGAACCTAAACTTTCTGATCTAAGAGCAAGGAACAAGGAACGGTGATTTTTGAAGTTTTAGCTTCTTTTCCTTCAAAAATCTTAAGCTTGTCCCGGACCCGATCCGGGATCCCTGTTCCCTGTTCGTAAATCAATCGAGTCTGGATTCGAGATAAAACCTGAATTTCTGATCAGCATCAATCCTGAATATCGGATAGGCTCTAGCAAACCTGTCATCTCAATACGAAGTGAGAGATCCGGCCCCTCAACAATGCTCCCATTGAGTCGCTGGTGAATGTTTACCTATTTTTTGACCTTCCAGGTAATGGTCAGATCCTCAGGAATCACGGTTCCTTTTTTAATCACGATGGAATCACTGCCCTTTTCCAGTTCAATGAAACCGGGATTTTCCCCAAACGTTTCTGTGTTCAGGGCTATTTTCGTCGCGGTCTGCCAATCCACAGTATTCAAATTCAGGATATTACCTATATTTTTCGCATCAGTGATCCGGGTTGGACCGCTGCCAATGAGTCTTTCCCTGATTAAATTAGTGCGGCTCATGGAAATTGTGCTCATAGGTCCTTTTTCGACCATGTCATACCCGATTTTTCCCGGACTGTTGGATTTAACGTCCCACTTGCCGCTTGCCTGCTTTGTTGCGGTGATCGACAGTGAATCACCAGTGAGATTAATTTCCACTGTACCGACAGGCGCCATTGTCAATGCGATAAAAAATATTGCTGCTGCTACTGGACCCATAATTTGCTCCTTTCAACTTGAAGTTTGTCTATTCAGATTGATATTCCCATATCTTCTCAAAATAATCAATTATATCTGATAGCGTTTTTGGGCCGGCAATCCAGATTGACAGACCCTACAATTCCCCTAATTGACAAATTTGATCTTGACCGGAAAACAAGAGTTGCTTACAATGAATATCCTTACCTAATTTCAACCGAACTTGGGTTCACTCAGCTTACAACGAAAGGAAAATACCAAATGAAAAATATATACCTGCCGGGTCTGTTAATCCTGTTAATCTGTGTACCCATGGGAAATGCTCAGGTTGTTGAAATTTCACCTTTTATCGGATATCAGTTCGGCGGAAATTTCTCAGCGGCTTATTCTAATGAAGATTTCCAGGATATTGATATAGATGAGAGTGAAAATTACGGGTTAATCCTGGGATTCAATGTCGCAGAAGGCAGCCAGATTGAGTTAATCTATAACAGGCAGGACACGACGGTTGATCTTAACCGCTTTTTAAACCGTAAAGTTGATCTGACCATCGAGTACTTCCATTTCGGCGGTAATTACGGCATGGACTTTGGTGGGGTTCATCCCTATGTTGCAGCCTCTATGGGTATCGCCGTGTTTAATCCGGAATTTTCAAGTTCAGAAACCAGGTTTTCCTGGTCACTGGGTGGCGGAACCCGATTGAAAGTAACGGATTTTTTCGGTTTCCGAGTGGATGCCCGTTGGTTCGGGACCCGTGTGGATTCCAATCAGGAAGCATGGTGCGGGGATTATTATTGCGTTTATTACTACGACAACACCTATCTGTATCAGTTCAATGTGACCGGGGGAATTTACTTCGCTTTTTAATGAAACACAGGGTGTAATTTACCAATAATAAGGAGATCAAACAGATGAACAAACTCTTAATTGGATGCATCACATTTATTACGCTGATCACGCTCATAGCCGGCTGCGCAGGTGTCAAGGATTCCATCCAGGAAAAAAGAAACCCGTTACGGGTCGGAATCACACCCAATCACCCGCCCATCATTTATAAGCAGGACGGGAAAGTTGTCGGCGTTGAAGCGGATCTGGCGAAAAAACTGGCGGCTGACTTGAACCGGAACCTGAAATTTGTGGAACTGGAATGGGATGCTCTGGTCCCCGCCCTGAAAAAGGGTGAGATTGACATCATCATGTCCGGTGTTTCAATTACACCGGCAAGAAAACTCCATGTCCAGTTCTCTAAACCTTATTTGAAAAATGGTTTATTGGCTGTTGTGTCTGTTGCAGATAAAGGAAAATACACCTCAAAAGAATCGATTATGGGTTTTACCGGGCGGATCGGCGCCATAAAAAATACAACCGCTGAGAAGTTTATCCGGCAAAACTGTCAACTGGCTTCAATTGCACCCATCGAAAAACTGGCGCATGTTCCCTTCGGTTTTCAGGGAAAACAGATTTCAATGTTTATCAATGATGTCTACACCAATCTGTGGCTGGTATCACGAAACGAACAGGAATTAGCGCCGATATGGACCCCATTGACGGAGGAAGACTACGGCTGGGCCATCAATCGGGAAAATCAAGAACTAGTGGATGCGGTCAACACACTTATTACACAATGGACTGCCGATGGAAGTCTGAAAGAAATCCTGTTAAAACACCTGCCATATCTTGACAGGATTCAATGGGAAAAATAGATCACATGTGAGCGCATGCATTCCTGAGGGTGAAACTACCTGGAGGGTATCCGAATAAAAAGCAAACTCCTGATACATCGTGTCTAAAGCATTTTTGATCTCAGAACAGGGATTAACGATGTACGATTTGTGAAGTTTTGGCTACTCTTACTTCAAAAATCTAAAATCCCTGTTCCTTATTCGTAAATCAACCGAGCTTGGATTCGAAATAAAACTAGTATCCCAGATCAGCATCAGTCCTGAATTACCTTCTTGGATAGGCTCTGCATAGCTTAATGAACGCCTGCTTATTTGTTATTCCCGCTCAATGGAGGAAGAAACCACTTTTCCATGGGCACGGTCTGTTTTTCCGGTGGATCCGCAACGTAGTTTGGTGACGTAATCTGAACATCATTTTCGTTGAAGATATCAAGGATATTTTCGTGGAGATTGGATTTTACTTTAATCCGTGTTTCAGGGACTTGAATCTGTGCATTTAACCGGTATTCTATATAAAAATCCGTCAGACAGCTTTTTAGAACCACAGGAGGTGTGGACTTACTCAATCCTTCGGTTTTTTCCGCTGCCTGAATCAGCATGGCTTCAACCTGACGCCAGGGCGTGTCATAGCCGATTGTAATCGATGTCTGCAGTACTATGTCTGTATCTTCCGACATCCGTGAATAATTCTTGGAAATGGAATTAACCATCACGGCGTTGGGAATGTTAATTTCTTCGTTCAAAGGAGTCATCAGTTTAGTAATGAGCACACCAACGGCGAGAACCCTACCTTCTGTTTCTCCGATTTTTACATATTCACCGGCACGAAGGGCTTTGGAGTAGATGAGTATCAGTCCGCTGGCAAACTGGTTAACCACGCCGGCGGAACCCAACGAAACCAGCAATCCAAACATGACGCCAATCCCCTTGAATGCATCACTGCTACTTCCGGGGATGTAAGGATATGCCATAATAAATGCAAACGACCATATGACTCCCAGTATTAACCGGCGCGTGATGCCTGCCGTTTCAGCATCCAGAATTCCGATGGTAACGGAGCCCTCTTCCACGGCTTCAAAAAACAGTTTCAATACACGGCTGAGAACTCTGACCAGGAAAAAAATGAC
>SWBY01010119.1_pt1 | contig 58793 bp, 64 predicted proteins | sample 4693071 | NCBI WGS metagenome assembly SWBY01 (sample SAMN10267273, study PRJNA491770) | bioreactor metagenome | isolation source: DHS bioreactor inoculated with marine methane seep sediment | place: Japan: Omine Ridge, Nankai Trough | collected 2006-05-06 | reverse complement strand
TCGGCGGCAGCCTTGGCTTTGGCTGCTTCGGCTTTTTCAGCCGCCGCGATTCTTTCCGCTTCGGCTGTTTCTGCGGCGGCTTTCTCGGCCGCCGCTTTAGCCCGAGCAGTTTCAGCTTGCTCGGCGGCCGCTTTTTCTGCCGCGGCTTTCTCGACCGCCGCAACTCTTTCCGCTTCGGCCTTTTCGGCAGCCGCTTTGGCAGCTTCAGCCCGCTGTTGTTCTGCTAATTGCTGCCGTTCTAGTGCTTCTGCCTGCTGTTGCTCTGCCCGGTACTCATCCTCTTTTTCAGGCTGAGCGTCGGCTTCCGGAGGCACGTCAATTTCTTCCAGGGAAGCCTGGATAATTTCCGGCGCCGGCTCCTTGCTTTCTTTAGGCTTGATGTCGAAACTCAGCGTAAACAGGCCGAAAAGCACAACATGCAGCGCTAAAGCCAGGATAAACGGCCATACGAATCGTTTTTGACTATCCATCTATTCTCTATTGCCCATCAGGTTTAGTCATCAGCCCTACATTGCTTAACAAACCGGTTCTTTTCAGCTCGGCCATTACCCTGACCACTTTGCCGTATCCCAATGTCTCATCGGCATTGATCAGAACCTGGGTTTGCGGTTTATTGCTCAGGATGGCCGCCACCCGCGCGCTTATCTCTTCAGCCAGTATAGGCTCATCCTTGCCGTCGCCGTTGCTGATAAAATATTGTTCCTGCTTGTCGATCGTAACGACGAGCGGCGGATCATCTTTCTGTTCTACCGTTGCCGATTCGGCTTTCGGCAAATCAACTTTCACCCCCGTCTGCAGCATCGGTGTCGTGATCATAAAAATAATCAGCAATACCAGGGTGACGTCAATATAGGGAACGACATTGATTTCAGCCATCGGTTTTCTTCGTCCGCGGCCGCGTTGATTGCTTGTTTGTGGACTCATTTGTTGTGCGCCTGTCTTTGCAATAATACGACGAACTCCTCAACGAATAATTCATAACGGCCGGTCAATCTGTCCAGGTGCGTGGAAAAGCGGTTATAGGACACAACGGCCGGTATCGCGGCAAACAGGCCGATAGCGGTTGCGATCAAGGCCTCGGCAATACCGGGCGCCACTTGCGCCAGGGTCGCCTGCTGGACATTGCCCAGGGAACGGAAGGAATTCATGATACCCCACACCGTACCGAACAGGCCGATATAAGGGCTGGTCGATCCGACGGTCGCCAGAAACGGCAGGTGCTCGTCAAGCCGGTCCAGTTCCCGCGACAGTTCGATGCGCATGGTGCGCTGAGCGCTTTCCACCTGCACGCCGGGCTCGACATTGCCGGCCTGCCGCATGCGGGAGAATTCCTTATAGCCGGCCAGGAAAATTTTCTCTATGCCTTCCGGCTCGAAGTCTTTTGATGTCAATTTTCTGTAGAGATCGGCCAGCGGCACGCCGGACCAGAACTGCTCTTCGAATTCATCGGTAATTTCCAGGGCTCGGCTAAGCACTTTGCGTTTGGAAAAGATAAATGTCCACGATATTATCGAAGCCGTCAATAATATCAGCATGACAAACTGAACGACAAAACTCGCTTCGGTAATCAGGTGGATAATGGATAAATCAGTATTCATTCTTTAACTGCTCTTGTAAACTCTCAGGGATTACTTTAGGGCGCATGGTTTCTGCATTCAGACAGGCAATGCGAATGACGCCCCTGCACAAAACCTCATCGCCCCGTGTTATTTGTTGCTCAAAATCGAAACTGGCTTTTTTAATAAAGCTTATTTCGGCACTGACCTGCAGCTGGTCATTAAACCGGGCCGGGAGCAGGTAATCGACCTGTACGGACCGCACGACAAAAATCGTCCCCTCCGCCATCAATCGATCCTGTTCATGCCCCATCGCCCTCAACATTTCAGTTCTTGCCCGCTCGAAAAACTTCAGGTAATTGGCATGAAACACCACGCCGCCCGCATCGGTGTCTTCGTAATAAACCCGTACCGGCCAGATAAATCTTTTCATTATGTTTATTCCCTCATTGGTGAGCCCTCTGGAACCACGCCGCTATCAAAAAACCGTGAGCCGACACTCTTTAAAGCATAAAGGGCGACTAAAAAGTCACCCTCATGCCACTGCGCTCTTAAATTAACCAATTAATTATTATGTAAATATGTCTTCCGATACGCCCTGTTGTTGCGGTGGTTGCAGACCAAAGTGCAGGTAGGCATGCTGGGTCACCACGCGCCCGCGCGGCGTGCGCATGATAAAGCCCTGTTGCAGCAGATAGGGCTCCAGCACATCTTCAATCGTGCCGCGCTCCTCGCTGATCGCCGCCGCCAGCGTGTCGAGCCCTACCGGACCGCCGGCGAAGCTTTCAATCATGGTCAGCAGCAATTTGCGGTCCAGGGCATCGAAACCGTTATTATCGATTTTCAGCATAGCCAGCGCCTGGCTGGCCGCTTCTTCCGTCACAGTGCCGTTGCCCTTCACTTCCGCATAGTCACGCACGCGGCGCAGTAAGCGGTTGGCGATGCGGGGCGTGCCGCGCGACCGGCGCGCAATCTCGTGGGCGCCGCCTTGCTCCATGCTGATGCCCAATACGTTTGCCGAGCGCGCAACGATGCTGGCCAGTTCTTCGATGGTATAAAACTCCAGCCGCTGCACGATGCCGAAGCGGTCCCGCAACGGGGAGGTCAACAAGCCGGCCCGGGTGGTCGCGCCGACCAGCGTGAACGGCGGCAGATCCAGTTTGATGGAACGCGCGGCCGGCCCCTCGCCGATCATGATATCGATCTGATAATCCTCCATGGCCGGATACAGGATCTCCTCAACCGCCGGGCTCAAGCGATGTATTTCATCGATGAACAAAACATCATGCGCTTCAAGATTGGTCAGCAGCGCGGCCAGATCGCCGGCCTTGTCGAGCACCGGCCCCGAGGTCTGGCGAATATTAACGCCCATTTCGGCCGCGATGATATTGGCCAATGTGGTTTTACCGAGGCCCGGCGGCCCGAAGATCAGGACATGATCCAATGCCTCCTGGCGCGCTATCGCCGCCTGGATAAAAATCTCCATTTGTGCGCATAATTCCTTCTGCCCGACATAATCGACCAGGCGCTTGGGCCGGATGGCCCGGTCCTGCCGTTCCTCATCCGAAAGACTGTGCGCGGTAATCATGCGATCTCTCTCTATCATCTTACGGCACCCTGCAATGCCGACCTGATAATGTCTTCACAGCTTTTGTCCTCGGTGCTGATGCCTTGCACCATTTTGCTGGCATCCTGCGGCTTGTAGCCTAATGCGCATAAAGCGCTGATCGCTTCCTGCCGGGGATCCTTGGCGGCCGGGAAAACCGAAGTATCGACCTGTATTGTGGAACTACCCCCGAGATCGGGCAGCCTGTCACGCATCTCGATAATCAGGCGTTCGGCGGTTTTTTTACCCACCCCCGGCAAGCGGACCAAAGCCTGCGTGTCATTATTATGAATGCAATGCCGGAATTCCTCGGCACTCTGTCCGGATAAAATCGTCAACGCCAGCTTGGGGCCGACGCCGTTGACCTTGATCAGGTTCCTGAACATCAGACGATCCGATTCGGCCAGAAACCCGAACAGAATATGGGCGTCTTCGCGAACGACAAGGTGGGTATGCAATTGGACTTCCTCACCGATGGCCGGCAGATTGTAAAACGTCGTCATCGGCGCTTCGACTTCGTAGCCGACCCCGTGCACATCAAGCAACAGCATCGGCGGCGCTTTGAGCACCAGTTTGCCGCGCAGGAAACCTATCATCGCGCCCCGCCCTGCTGCAATCGCCGCGCGGTTTGCTGATAGTGGGCATGACACAGAGAGATCCCCAAGGCATCGCTGGCGTCGATCTGCAACTCGCCTTGAAGATTGAGCAGAATCTTCACCATATGCTGGACCTGAAGTTTCTCGGCGCTGCCCTTGCCCACCAGCGCCTGTTTAACCTGCCGGGCGGCATATTCGAATACCGGCAGGTCGGTGACCTGAACCGCGCAAATGGCCGCGCCGCGGGCTTGCCCGAGCTTAAGCGCTGAATCGGCATTTTTATGCATGAAGACCTGTTCTATGGCCATTTGCTCAGGTTGATATAAATCGACAATTTCCAGTACACCATCAAATATTTGCTTGAGCCGGTCAGGAAAATAATCGGCGCTGATGCGGATACTGCCGCTGGCTATATAACGATAACCGCGCGGCGATTCCTCGATAATGCCGTAACCGGTAATTCTTGATCCGGGGTCTATCCCTAAAATGCGCGTCACAATGAATGGTGCCTGCAAGTGGTAATGGAAAGGCTGAAAAGCCAATAGGTCTTATGCCTTTTCAGACAACTGCTCCATGATGTCTTCGCTGATGTCGGCGTTGGAATAGACATTCTGCACGTCGTCCAGGTCTTCCAATCGGTCGATCAGGCGCATCATTTTCTCCGCGGTCTCAGCGTCGAGTTCGGTATTGGTGGTTGCCTGCATGGTGATTTCGGCGTTATCAGGCTGAAAGCCCGCCGCAACCAGGGCATCCTTGACTTCCAGATAGCTTTCCGGCGTCGTCATGACATCCATCGAACCGTCATCGTTGGTGACCACATCTTCCGCGCCGGCTTCCAGCGCCGCTTCCATCAGCGCGTCTTCGTCAACCGAATCGGCATAAGTGATAATGCCGACCTTATTGAACATATAAGCCACGGAGCCGTCAGTCCCCAGATTACCGCCTGCCTTGGAAAACGCATGACGGACTTCGGCAACGGTACGGTTACGGTTATCGGTCAAGCAATCGACCATGACGGCCGTGCCGCCGGGACCGTAGCCTTCGTAGCGCACTTCTTCATAATTAACGCCTTCCAGCGTGCCGGTTGCTTTCTTGACGGCATTGTCAATGGTATCGCGCTTCATATTGGCGCCCAGGCCTTTGTCTATCGCCGTCCGTAGAGACGGGTTGGTCGCCGGGTCGCCGCCGCCGGATCTTGCCGCTACTGAAATTTCTCTAAGGATTTTAGTGAAAAGCTTGCCGCGCAAGGCATCCTGTCCGGCCTTGCGGTGTTTGATATTAGCCCATTTACTATGTCCAGCCATTGTCTCTCTCTAGTAACAGTTTAAAATTTAACGATTTTAACATTCTGTCCGGCGCTAATCGATACACTTTATAAAATATACGGCAGAATGGCGGTCAATGAAGGCTCGACAATATAAATATCCGCTTGTTCGCGCACAATGGACCGGTCCGCCACGCCGCCAAAACCGATCACATAAGCCCCTGCCTGCCTGGTCTCCATGTCGGTCTTACCGTCGCCAATCATAACAAGGGATGCTTGCGGCCTGCTTAACTGCCGGCAGCAATCCGCTTTGCCGCCGGTTCTGGCCAGAGGCGAGGCCTGGTCATAATCGCGATAGCGGCCATCCTCGTCAAAATAAACATCGACGGCATGCACATGGCTTTCCGGCAGATCCAGATACCTGGCCAGAGGCAATAAGGCCTGACGGATGCCGCCGCTGATGATATGCAGTTCCTTGCCTTGCGCCGACAGCGCGGCAAACACCTCCCTGACGCCTTCGACAATTTCCTTGACATACAGGTCCGCCAGCCAGTCAACGCCGGCCCGGTCCGGCCTGATCAGCGACAGGCGCCGTCCATAGACCGCTTCCAACGGCAACTCGCCGTTCATGGCCGCCTCGGTCAGCCTGGACATTTCCTCGCCCAATCCGATGCGCCGGGCCAGTTCGTCTATCCCCTCTATCCGGCTTAAAGTACTGTCGCAATCAAAACAAACAATATCGAAACTCATAAATTGATCTGGGTCGCTTTATGCACGGCCCCGATGCCGCACAGCTGCTGCAACAAATCATCCGTTAACGGCTCGGAAACACTGATCACCGCCATCGCCTGCTGCTGCTCATCGGCCGTGCTGACTTCCATTCGGGTGATATTGATATTGGCATCGCCCAATACGGCGCTGATGGCCGAAATCACGCCCGGCCGGTCCTCGTGGCGGGTAATCAGCAACGTACCCTGAGGCACGACTTCAAGGTCGAATTGATCGATGGAAACAAGGCGCGGATGACGGCCGCCCAGCAAGGCGCCCGCCAGGGTAATGCCCTGGTCGGCATAGTGCCCGGTCACCTTGATCAGCGACAGGTAATCCTGCGTTTCCTCCGTTTTCGACTCAATCAGCGAAATGCCCTGGCGCCGGGCGATATTCTCGGCATTGACGCGATTGACCGGCGTTGACACATGCTCGCTCAGCACGCCGATCAGCGCGGCGACCGAAACCGGACGCGCCTCGACTTCCGCCGCCCTGCCGAATAACGCCACCTCTATCTTTTCCAGCGGATGGGTAGCCAGATTAACCAGCACTTTGCCCAGAATATTGGCCAGCGTCATGAATTCGCGTGATTTTTTCAGTTCTTCCGCCGACAATCTGGGCAGGTTCAAGGCATTGACCGCTTCGCCGGTTTTCAGGAAGGTGACGGCCTGCCTGGCGATCTCGACACTGACGGCAACCTGCGCTTCGGTCGTGGACGCGCCCAAATGCGGCGTAAACACGATATTGTCCAGTTCCAGCAGGGGTGAATTGGCGGGCGGCTCATGTTCATAGACGTCCAGCGCCGCGCCGGCGATCTGACCGGTCTTCAGGGCCTCGTATAGCGCGTCCTCATCGACCAGTCCGCCTCTGGCGCAGTTGATCAGCATCGCTTCCTTCTTCATCATGGTCAGCTGGGTGCGGCCTATCAGGCCGCGTGTTTTCTCGATCAAGGGACAGTGCAGCGTCAGGTAATCGGCCTGGATCAAGAGCTCATCGAGCTCCATTGACTCGACGCTCAGATTCTCGAAGATCTCCGGCGTGACAAAAGGATCATGCGCGATCACGCGCATTTTCAGGCCTAAACCGCGCTGGGCGACGATCCGCCCTATGGTGCCGAAGCCGACGATGGCCAGCGTCTTGTGCGCGACTTCGGAGCCCATCAGCCTGGCGCGCTCCCATTTGCCCGAGCGGATGGAGCGGTCGGCGGCCGGCAAATGCCGGCTTAGCGACATCATGTGGGCGATGGCCAACTCAGCCGTGGTCGTGGCATTGGCATCGGGCGTATTCATAACGATAACGCCCTGCTCCGTGGCGGCAGCCAGATCGACGTTATCGACGCCGATGCCGGCGCGGCCTATCAGCTTCAGGCGCGTGCCCGCCTGCAATACTTTTTTCGTGACTTTGGTGTCGCTGCGTATCAACAGCGCGTCATAATCGCCGATAATCCCGCAGAGCCCTTCTTCGTTCAATCCTGTCTCGATATGCAGCTGTATATCGGACTGATCATGTAAATAATTGATACCCGCTTCCGCCAACTTATCTGAAATAAGGATTTTTTTCATAGAGACAATCTCCGAAAGACTATGCGCTAAAAAGACCTATAGCTTAACAGCTTTGCTATAATCCCGATATTACCAATAGTTGACATTTTAAAATAATGAAAATCAAAGACCGGCTCTTAGGATTATCGTTACTGGTGCTGATTTCGGCCGTGCTCTGGATAGGCTTTGGCAAAACCGTGACGCTGGCGCCCGATACGACTTTCACGACCATCACCGGCAAAAAAATCGCCCTGCATGAACTGCGCGGCAAGCCCGTGCTGGTCACCTTCTGGGCCACCGACTGCCCCGGCTGCATGGAGGAGATCCCGCACCTGATCGATCTTTACCGGAACTATCACGACCGGGGACTGGAAATTATCGCCGTCGCCATGTATTACGACCCGCCAAACCATGTCGTCACTTTCACCAAAGACAACGCATTGCCTTACGATGTTGCACTGGATTTGCAGGCGGAGCACGCCAGGGCATTCGGCGATGTCCGGCTGACGCCGACCACGTTCCTGATCACGCCGGACGGTTCGATTGCCTTGCAAAAAATCGGCGCGTTCGACCCGGACGACATGAAAACCCGTATTGAAACCCTGCTGAAAGGATAAGCCATGCTCTGGTTAAAAGCATTCCACCTGATTTTTATGGTCACCTGGTTCGCCGGCCTGTTCTATCTGCCGCGCCTGTATGTCTATCACGCCATGAGCGAGGACGCCATCAGCAACGAGCGCTTCAAGGTTATGGAGCGCAAACTGTATTACGGCATCACGACGCCGGGCATGATCCTGACCTTCATCTTCGGCATCTGGATGCTGGCCGATTACGCCTGGGCCCTGTACGGGTCGGCCGGCTGGCTGCATGCCAAACTGGCGCTGCTGGCGCTGCTGGTGGTCTATCACGTTTTCTGCGGGATCTGGCTGCTCGACTTCAAACACGATCGCAACCAGCGCGATCACGTCTTTTACCGCTGGATGAATGAAGTGCCGGTGCTGTTTCTGCTCGGCATCGTGATTCTGGCCGTCGTCAAGCCGTTTTGAGCATGAACCGTCCCGTCGTCCTCTCTTTTTCCGGCCACGATCCCAGCGGCGGCGCCGGCGTGCAAGCCGATATCGAGACCCTGGTCAGCCACCGGTGCCATGCCGCCAGCGTGATCACGGCCCTGACCGAACAGGATACGCGCAATGTCAAAAAGCTGATTCCGCAACGGCCGGACGACATCATCAGCCAGGCCGGCACCCTGTTGGCCGACCTGCCGGTCAAGGCCATTAAAATCGGCCTGATCGGGCATCATGACACGGCCGCTGCCATTGCTGCGATATTGACCCGCCATCCCCGGATTCCGGTTGTGCTGGATCCGGTGCTGGCGGCGGGCGGCGGCGCCGAGCTGTCGACCGACCGGCTCATCGCCGCCGTCACCGACCAGCTGCTGCCCCGCACGTCCGTACTGACGCCCAACAGCATGGAAGCGCGCCGGCTGACCGGCCTGACCGACCTGCATGACTGCGGCCTGGCGCTGCTCGATAAAGGTTGCGAGTACGTGTTGATTACCGGCACGCATGAAACTTCACCCGCGGTCAGCAATCAACTGTTTCATGACGGGCGCCTGCTCGAAACCTTTACCTGGGACCGGCTGCCGGACAGCTACCACGGCTCCGGCTGCACGCTGGCTTCGGCCGTGGCCGCGCTGGTCGCGCAAGGGCTTGCGCCTTTCCAGGCCGTCATGGAAGCCCAGGAGTACACCTGGAATGCGCTTCAGACCGCCTATCGCCCCGGCCAGGGCCAGCACAACCCCAACCGTTTTTTCTGGATCGACGACTGATGAAATTTCCGACTACCGGGCTTTACGCGATCACCCAGACCGACCACAAAGCCATCGACACGATTATTGACGAGGTCGCGGCCGCCATTCGGGGCGGCGCGGCCGTCGTGCAGTATCGCGACAAGACCCCCATCGATGCCGTGCAGCTGGCCCGCGAACTGGCCGGTCTCTGCCATCGCCATGACGTGCCGCTGATTATCAATGACGACGTCGAACTGGCTGCCCGGTCGGGCGCCGACGGCGTTCACCTGGGCAAGGAAGACGGCCATATCATTGAGGCCAGAAAGCGGCTGGGCGCGAACGCCATTATCGGCGTATCTTGTTATGATTCGCTCGAACGCGCCGTCGAAGCCGAACAAGCAGGCGCCACCTATGTGGCTTTCGGACGGTTTTTTCCCTCCTCATCCAAGCCGCTGGCCGCGCCCGCGCGCATTGAGACGCTTGCGCAAGCCCGGCGCGCGCTGCGTGTCCCCATCGTGGCCATTGGCGGCATCCTGCCCGGCAACGGCGCGCCATTGCTGGCGGCCGGCGCCGATATGCTAGCCGTCATCGGCGGCATTTTTGACCGGCATCCCGAGCAATCGGCCCGCGCCTACCTGCCCTTGTTCAAAGGCGCCCCCATTCCGTCATGAACATCCGCCTCATTGTTCCCTCGCTGTTGCTGCTGTCCTGCACCGGCATGGCCGGCATCCCTGAACAGCGGCTGGACGAAGGCAGGCAAATCGCCTTCAACCGCAACAAAGGCAACTGCCTGGCCTGTCATGTGATTGCAGACGGCGAAGCGCCGGGCAATATCGGCCCCGCTTTGTCGGCGATACCGAGCCGGTTTAAAGACAAGCGGCAACTGCGCGAACAGATCTGGGACGCGACGCGCTTTAACCCCGAAACCAGCATGCCGCCCTTTGGCAGAAACAACGTTCTCGACGCCGAGGAGATCGACAAGGTCGTCGATTATCTCTGGAGTCTGGAATGACATATCAGTAACACAGACCGGAGTATCAATATGTCCGTCAATCGCAGGGAATTCCTGAAAAAGTCTATTTCGTTCGGCGCCTGTTCCGTGGCGGCGGCCAGCGGCTTGCTCAGCGCTGAATCGGCCAACGCGGAATGGGTCGCCGAAAACTTTGCCCCGAGCATACTGGAAGAAACGCTGAAAAACCTGTTCAAGGACCAGAAGCTTATCGAAACCGACAAAATCAATATCAAAATCCCGAAAATCGCGGAGAACGGCGCCGTCGTGCCGATTACCGTCACCAGCAGTCTTGACGGCATCGAAAACATTTCCATTCTGGTCGAAAAAAACCCCGTGCCGCTGGCCGCCCGGTTCGACCTGTCGCCCGAACTTGAGCCGTTTGTATCGGCCCGGTTAAAGATGGCTGAGACCTCCGATGTCATCGTCATCGCGCAGACCGGCAATAACCTGTACAGCGCCAGGGAAACGGTCAAAGTCACCATCGGCGGCTGCGGAGGCTAACATGGGCAGCATCAAGATCCGCAGCAAACGCATCGACGGCAAGACCCAGATCAGAACCCTGATCGCGCACCCGATGGAGCACGGCCGCAACATCGACAAAAAAACCAACCAGCCGATCCCCGCGCACTTTATTCAGGAGTTGACCGTCACGCATAACGGCAGGATCATTGCCAACTGCACCATGGGCGGCAGTATTTCCAAGGATCCCTATTTCGCCTTTATGCTGAAAGGCGGCGAGCCCGGGGACAAAATCGTTATCAGTTGGGTGGATAATCTTGGCCGCAAAGACTCTGAACAGCATATTATCAAGTAGCGCCCTGCTGCTCGGCGGCCTGCTCTGGTTGCTGCCGGCGGCGCCCGCACATGCCGATCCGCTGCAGGACCAGCAAGATTTCCGGCAGCATTACCGGCAACTGTTCCCCGAACTGACACTGCCCGATTACGCCGAGGGCGTGTATGCGATCGATCCGATCGCGCGCCAGTCCTGGCAAGCGATCGAGGAATTCCCGCCTTATGAGGCGGCCATAGAGCAAGGCGAAGCCTTATTCAACACGCCATTTAAAAACGGCCGCCGTTATGCCGATTGCCTGCCCGATAAAGGCATCGCCATCGCGCACGAATACCCGCGCTGGGACCGCGCCAAGGGCGAAGTCATCACCCTGGCCCGCGCCATCAATGACTGCCGTGCCGAGAATCAGGAAGATCCCCTGCCCTATGAAAAAGGCGATATGGCCAGCCTGCTGGCCTATCTGGCGTTTACCTCGCGCGGCAAGCCGATCACGGTCACGATACCGGCCGACGATCCGCGCGCCCTGGCCGCCTACCAGCAGGGCAAGGATTTTTACTACCAGCGCCGAGGCCAGCTGAATTTCGCCTGCGCCACCTGCCATGTGCAAAACGCAGGCCGTCAACTGCGCTCCGAAATCCTTAGCCCGTCCCTCGGCCACACCAGCCACTGGCCGACTTATCGGTTAAAATGGGGCGAAATGGGCACCCTGCACCGGCGCTTCCGGGAATGCCTGGCACAGATCAAAGCCCGGCCCATCCCCGCCCAGAGCCCGGAGTTTAGGAACCTGGAGTATTTTTTAAGCTTTATGAGCAACGGCATTCCCACCAACGGACCCGGCACGCGAAAATGATTACGACCCAACCCAGCTGCAACGATATCCACGAACCCGGCCTGATCCCCGTCAAGGACGCCTTGGCCCGGATACTGGCCGCCGTGCCCGTAGCCAGCGGTTATGAGCGCCTCAATATCGAGCATGCCAGAGGCCGCACGCTTTACCAATCGGTCATCTCGGCCGTCAATGTACCGGCGCATACCAATTCCGCCGTCGACGGTTACGCCCTGCATGCCGAAGATCTGCCCGGCCAGGGCACGCGCCGGCTGGAAATTATTGGCCAGGCCTTTGCCGGCAGGCCGTATGCCGGCGACACGGCACGCGGCCAATGCGTCCGTATCATGACCGGCGCGCCCATGCCGGCAGGGCTGGACACCGTGATCATGCAGGAGCTGGTCCAGCTGTCCGATAATTGCATCGAACTGGACAACCGGCACAAGGCCGGCCAGAACGTCCGCCAGGCCGGCGAAGACATCCGCCAGGGGCAGAGCGTTCTGCAGCCGGGCAAATACCTGACGCCGCCCGATATCGGCCTGTGCGCCTCGCTCGGCATCGCCGAAATCGATGTACGCCGGAAGCTTAAGGTCGCCATCGCCTCGACCGGCAACGAAGTGTTCGGCATCGGCCAGACGCTGGGCACCGGCGGCATTTACGACAGCAACCGTTACAGCCTGCTGGCGGCGCTGGACCGCCCCGATATCGAAGTCATCAATTTAGGGATACTGGAAGATGACCCCGAGACGCTGCTGAAGCGTTTCCAGGAAGCCGGCGCCTATGCCGACGTGATCATTTCCTCCGGCGGCGTGTCGGTCGGCGAAGCCGATTACACGAAAACGGCGCTGCAGGGTTCCGGCCAGGTCGACTTTTGGAAAGTCGCCATCAAGCCCGGGCGCCCCCTGGCTTTCGGCCGGATCGGCAAGGCCGCGTTCTTCGGCCTGCCCGGCAATCCCGTGGCGGTCATGGTGACGTTTTATCAGTTTGTGCTGCCCGCCCTGGAAAAAATGCTGGGCATCACCGACAAACCGATCGCCCCGACCTTCCTGGCCAAAGCCTGCGAAAACCTGCGCAAGAAACCCGGCCGCACGGAAATCTATCGCGGCATCATCGAACAGAGTGATCACGGGGAATGGCGCGTAAAAACGACAGGCAAGCAGGGTTCGGGGATTTTAAGCTCGATGAGCCTGGCGAACGCGTTCATCATTCTGGCCCATGACAGCACCGACATCAAAGCCGGCGAATGGGTGACGGTGCAGCCTTTTTCGGGGATGTTTTAATTAAAGACGGGTCGGGGAGCCCGTTTGCCGGGTCAAGCGCCAGCACTTTTAACAGAGGTAGGGTACGCACTGCGTACCTTTTGGAATTTCATTCATCTGAACATTTTGAAAACTGGTACGCGATGCGTACCCTACATCCTGAACTAGCCGCCCATGCCGGGTTTCCGCTAAAGCGCCAACCCGCCTACGCGTGACGCGTGCTCTAATTCTTAATCCCCACACCCTTATGCAGCAAAAACAGGCTGAAAAGAATCAAGACAACACTGAAGCCGCCGGTCATGACAAAGGCAATCGTAACGTCCACATCGGTTACGCCGATCAGGCCATAGCGAAAGGCATTGATCATGTACAGGATCGGATTGCCCAGGGAAACCGTCTGCCAGACATCCGGCAGCATGTCGACCGAGTAAAACACGCCGCCCAGATAGCTCAACGGCGTCAATATGAAGTTCGGGATGATGGAAATATCGTCAAAGCTGTCCGCGAACACGGCATTGATAAACCCGGCCAGCGAGAAGACCGTAGCCGTCAATACGGCTATCGATAAAGTGACGGCAATGTTGTTGATGGCGATATCGGCAAAGACACGCGATATCAACGCCACAACAAGTCCCACCAGCAAACCGCGGATAATGCCGCCGCTGACATAGCCGGACAGGATCACCCAGTTGGGCACCGGCGAAACCAGCAACTCCTCGATATTGCGCTGGAACTTGGTCGAATAAAACGAGGACACGACATTGGCGTAGGAATGGCTGATCACGGACATCAGAATCACGCCCGGCACGATATAATCCATATAGCTGGCGCCGCCGACCGTGCCGATCCGGTCGCCGATCAGCTTGCCGAAAATCAGAAAATACAGCGCCGTGGTAATGGCCGGCGGCAGCAGGGTTTGCGGCCAGATGCGGATAAAGCGCTGGACTTCCTTTTTGACAATGGTTCTAAGGGCTATGGCATGATTCATTGCAGTGACTCGTCGGATTCTTGATCAATCAAATCCATAAACAGTTGTTCCAGCCGGTTGGTCCTGTTTTTCAGGCTGATCACCTTGATATTGCGTTCCGTCAACAACTTGAACAAGGTATTCAGCCCGTACTCCTTGGGCACGCCCACGTTCAGCACCTTGTCCGAAACGCGCTCGATCTGATAGCCCTCGATAACCGGCACCGCATCGATCGGTTCGGCCAGATCCAGCACAAAATAATCGATGTTCAGCCGGGCCAGCAGACTGGCCATGTCGGAATTTTCAACGATCAGGCCGTGATTGATAATGGCGATATTCCGGCACAGGCTTTCGGCTTCCTCAAGATAATGCGTGGTCAGAATGATGGTCGTGCCCTGCCGGTTGACTTCCTGCATCATTTTCCACATCGAGCGACGGATTTCGATATCGACGCCTGCCGTCGGCTCGTCCAGAATCAGCAGCTTGGGCGCATGAACCAGCGCGCGGGCAATCATGACCCGGCGCTTCATGCCGCCCGACAAACGCCTCGATACCATGTCGCGTTTATCCCACAGATCCATCTGCTTGAGGCATTGCTCGGTCCGCTGTAGGGCGATTTTGCGCGGCGTGCCGTAATAGCCGGCTTGATTGAGCAGGATATTCTTGACGGTTTCAAACTGGTTGAAATTGACTTCCTGAGGCACCAGGCCGATGCAGCTTTTCGCCCGGGCCCGGTCGTGCCGCAGGTCATGTCCGAAGATACTGACCGAACCGCTGGTGGCATTGACCAGGGAACTGATAATGCCGATGGTGGTGGATTTTCCAGCCCCGTTAGGCCCTAGCAACGCAAAGAAATCACCGGCTTCGACATCAAGATCAATGCCTTTTAAAGCCACAAATCCATTGTTATAGATTTTTTTGAGATTTCGAATTGATAATGCCTTCATGCTAAAACTAACACTTAACGGAAGCCTTCAAATAAGTTAAATTAAGCGTCGCATCCATTAGAACACTATGAGATGGATAGCTAAAAAGTTTGTAATTTTATCAGATCTTTAAAAGTTTCGTAGACTAAAACCGGATAGCTTGTGCCAAAGAAACCGCCTGAAATCGTTGCCGCTGTAGACCTGGGGTCGAACAGCTTTCACATGATCGTTTGCAGCCTGGCCGATGGCAAACTGCAAACCATCGACCGGCTTAAGGAGATGGTCAGGCTGGCATCCGGACTGGACAAGAAGCACAATCTGGATGTCGCCACGCAAAAAAGGGCGCTGGAGTGTCTGCAGCGATTCGGCCAGCGAATCCGCAACTTTCCGCCCGGCAGCGTCCGCGCCGTCGGCACCAATACCCTGCGCACGGCCAAAAACGCCGCGCAGTTTCTGGCCAAAGCCGAAAAAGCCCTGAATCATCCTATCGACATCATTTCCGGCATAGAAGAGGCGCGCCTGATTTATCTGGGCGTCGCGCACAGTCTGGGCACCAACGCCAACCTTCGCTTCGTGATGGATATCGGCGGCGGCAGCACCGAATATATTATCGGCCAGGATGCCACGCCCAGGAAAAAAGAGAGCCTGCCCATGGGCTGCGTTTCGGTCAGCAATAGCTTTTTCAAGAACGGCAGGCTGTCCAAACACGCGTTTACCCAAGCCGTCCTGTTTGCCGAGCAGCAATTGGAACCCTTCGCGAAACAATTCCAGCGCAAAAACTGGGACGAAGCCATCGGCGCTTCCGGCAGCTTGCGCGCCATCGACAAAGTCCTGCAGATCAAGAACTGGAGCAACAACGGCATCACGCTGGACGGCCTGGAACAACTGATCGCCCATATCAACCGCTGCGACCATATTAACCAACTGGCTTTGCCGGGACTCGACCCGGAGCGCCTGCCGGTATTCCCGGGCGGCGTGGCAATCGTCTACGCCACCTTCAAAAGCCTCGGCATCGAGCAGATGACCGTTTCCGACGGCGCGCTCAGGGAAGGCCTGATCCAGGACTTACTGGGCCGGATTTATGACCGCGACATTCGCTCGGCGACCGTGCAGACACTGGCCGAGCGTTATCATACCGACAAGGAACACGCGGAGCGCGTCAGGCAGACCGTTCACTACATGCTGGCTCAGCTCAACAGCGCCGTATGTCTTTTCAACAATGAAAACAGCGCGCAATTTCTGGACTGGGCGGCCTCCCTGCACGAGATCGGCCATGATATCGCCCATAACCAATACCATAAACACAGCGCCTATATTATCGAGAATGGCGATCTGGCCGGCTTTTCCAGGCAAGACCAGATTTTGCTGGCCACGATTGTCAGATCGCATCGGCGTAAATTCTCGCATAGCCGTTTCAGCGGCTTGCCGTTTCCCTGGGACATCGACGCCCCCTATCTGGCCATTATTCTGCGCCTGGCCGTCCTGTTGCGCCGCAACCGCCACGAGCACCAGTTACCGGACTTTAAGATCGCCATTGTAAAATCCAAAATCAGTTTACAGTTTCCGGATAACTGGCTGGCCCAGTCGCCGCTCACCTATGCCGATTTGATCCAGGAAGCCGACTATTTAAAGTCCTCAGGCTTCAAGCTGGAGTTTTTATAAGCTATCCTTATGAAAACTTTATTCCGTGCCTTGAGCTATTGCCTGTGTGCATTAGTGTTTTTCTGCGTCATGCTGGTCCTGTTTGCGGTCGGCAACACGCCTGAAACCGAGTTGGGCTGGTCGCTGACGCACGAGGATGTGGTCAGGGCAAAAAAAATCCTGCATGAAGGCGCTAAAACCCGGCCAGACGAAATCCATACGATTGAACTGACCGAAGCCGACCTCAATCTCGCCGGCAATTATCTGTTGAACCGGTACAGTAAAAGCGCCGTCAGAATTGAACTGAAAGACAACAAAGTCAGATTCAACGTCACGGTAACCCTGCCTGAAAACGGCCTGGGCAAATATTTGAATATCAGCTTCAGATTAGGCAGTGAAAACGACGCGCCCCTGCCCGGCATCACGAAATTTAAAGCCGGAAAGCTATTGCTGCCAGCCAAACTCGCTGCGTTTGTTATCGACAAGGTAATTCAGCATTCATCGTTGAATGACTATTTCATCCTGGCGACCCGGCCCATTAAAGCCGTGCAAATTGAAGGCAAAAAACTGACCATCGCTTACAATTCCGACGCGAAAACCCTGATACAGGCCAAAAATTTCCTGACTCAGGGGCATGACGGCGACAGCCAGACGCACAATGTCTACCAGCAAAAACTGGCCGAGATCGTTGCCCGGCATGACCCGGCCTGGCGCCTGTCGCTGGCGGAGTTGCTAAAACCGCTGTTTGAACTGGCCTGTCAGCGCTCTAGCCTGGAAAATGCCATCGAAGAAAACAGGATCGTTATTTTTACCGTCAATGAATACGTCAATAAACGGGAAACCGAAAAATTCCTGCCTGCGTCCAAGCCCTTGCCGGTTACCGAACAACAGTATTCGGCCTTCATGTATAAACGAATAGACCTGGCCAAGCACTTTATCGGTTCCGCGGCACTGACCGCATCGGCCAACGGCCAGATTGCCCAGGCCATAGGCGAGGAAAAAGAGTTGAGAGATGCCCGGGAAGGCAGTGGCTTCAGCTTTATCGACCTGGCCGCCGACAAGGCCGGCACCTACTTTGGCGAAATGGCCACCTCATCGCCTGAAAACGCCCGCAGAATGCAGAAAGCCATGGCCGCGATAAACGATTACCGGGACTTTATGCCGGATCCCCGGGATCTGCCTGAAAATATGGATCTGGCGGAATTCGAAAGACGCTTCGAGTCCGTCAACAGTCCGGCTTATCAAAAAATCATCGAGCTGATTGACAGGCGCATAGCGGCGGCGCCAATTTACAGCGGGCAATAAAAAAGGAGCCAGAAAGCTCCCCTTTGCAAATGAGGGCGGCCGACCGGCCGCCCTTGCCGAAAACGGCTTAGTTTAAAGTGGTACCGGGCGTACCTGGCAGAACCGGCATTGTTTGTTTGGGGAATTCACCGGTCAAGGCATTCAGGAAAGCCACGATATCAGCCACCTCTTCCTTGGACAAATCCTTGCCTAATTGCAGTTTCGCCATTAAGGTTACGGCTGAGTCCAGCGTTTTAACCGAACCGTTGTGAAAATAAGGCGCCGTTAAAGCGATATTGCGTAAGGTAGGCACTTTCCACATATGCTCGTCAGCGGCATTTTTGCTGACTTCCGCTACCCCTTTATCCTTCTTGAAATGATATTGCGCTTCAAAATAACCATTGCTGTTGATAGGGAACTTCTGGAACGCGCCTTCACCGTTAAAGGCAGGGCCGCTGTGGCAACTGGTACAGCCTATTTCCTGGAATTTCTGCATACCGCTGATTTGCTGGGCCGTCAAAGCGGATTCGTCGCCATTGACATATTTGTCATAAGGGCTGTTCGGCGTAATCAGGGTTCTTTCATAAGTGGCGATCGCTTTGGTCGCGTTATCCTTGGAAATCGAATCCTTGCCGAATGCTTTCTCGAAAAGCCCTTGATAACCCTCGATGGCTTTCAGGCGCGCCACGACGTCATCCCAACTCTTCATGCCCATTTCAATAGGATTGGTCACAGGGCCTGCCGCCTGATCTTCAAGGCTTGCCGCCCGGCCGTCCCAGAACTGGACTTTGCTGAACGCCGCATTCCAGACTGTCGGTGAACTGCGGCCGCCTGTTTGATCATGGACGCCTATCGAATTCGCTCTGTTGTCCTCGCCGCCTAACATGGTGTTATGGCAAGATGCGCAGGACAGCGTACCGGTCGAAGACAAACGCGGATCGTGATATAGAATTTTACCGAGCTCTATTTTAGCTTCCGAGGAAGGGTTATCAGCCGGTTCAGGCGCTTTTGCAGGTAAAGCCTCCCAGGCTGAAGCAACAGAAACGCTGCCAGCAAGCATTAACGCTGAAACCAGCGAACGAATTTTAAACATACCATACTCCAAAATTATTATTAACCATAAGGGCGACTGCGGGGCAACTGAAATCACCCGATGACTTTCTTTTTATAATTCACCCAGCGAAATTGTAAGGTATCAAACAAACAAGGTTCAATCAATTCTTACCCTTTCTGATCCATATGATACACACCCCTGACGGCACGCGCGGAAAAGCATCCGCTTTCCTGTAGCAAAGCCTGTAGCATGTCAGTCCCGGCAACCATGTGGCTAGGGCATTTATTCATTAGTCGGAAACATTACCTTCAGGCATGCGTCGCCATGAAAGACAAGCTATCCACTGACCGATAGGGCGTCAGAGGTTTTCATAAATCCGGTAGGGTACGCATCGCGTACGAGACTGTGAAAGTATTCAATTTAAAAGATTTAACCACGAAGGACACGAAGAGCACGAAGCTTTAAGTTATTGATTAATTTTATTTTTTCTTCGTGTCCTTCGTGATCTTCGTGGTGAATAAGGCTTTTTATGATGCTTTTCACTAATTCTTTCACAGTCTGGTACCTGTTGGGATGACTTTCACCGGAACCGCTGGAGAAGGTACGCAATGCGTACCCTACGGTATTTTTCAGGCAGGCCTGCCAATAACAATAGTCAATTTTTACAACAGCCGTTATTTTCAGGTAACGGCTGATTGCACTAAAGGCACGCCCTGCCATACCGGTATTTCCGACCTGAAAATCGATATCTCCCCCTGCCGTTCTCGGATGACTGGCTATCCGTGAGCCCAAGCATCCTCCCCTGTGTTACCATCCGCTAAAATCGCCCCGGATCAACTCATGTTTCGATTCTTTTTTCAGGAGGAAACGGTTATGACCAAATTACAGACACTGGGGATTGCCTCTTGCCTGGGCGGCCCCATGCAGTCATGCGGTTATGCGGCTGAATTGCTGCGCGAGGATTTGGTGCTGCAGCCCTTGCACGATAGCGGCCTGCAGCTGCAATGGCATATCCTGCAGCCTGACAATCGAGGCTCAAAGGATGACCAGTTGTATCGGCTCAACCGGCAAGCCAGCCGGCTGACCCGGAACTGGACCAAAGCCCGCCGCCCGTTCCTGGTGATCGGCGGCGATCATTCCTGCGCCATGGGCACCTGGCCCGGCGTTCTGCAAGCCTTGCCGGAAACAGAGGACCTGGGGCTGATCTGGATCGATGCACATATGGATGCCCATACCTTTGAAACCTCCCCTTCCGGCAATATTCACGGCATGCCTGTATCGGCCCTGCTGGGCAAGGCCGACAGCCGGCTGTCGGCCTTGTACCCGGCCGACCGCTTCATCAAGCCGCAACACCTGATCCAGATAGGCATCCGCAGCTACGAGCAGGAGGAGTATGCGTTATTGCAAGAGGCGGGCGTCAGGATTATTTTTGCCGATCAAATCAGCCATCTCGCCCAGACCTTACAGGCGGCGATAGCACAGCTGAGCCGGACCTGCAGCCTAATCGGCATCAGCATAGACCTGGACTTTATTGATCCCGCCGATGCGCCCGGCGTCGAAACGCCGGCCCCGGACGGCCTCCGGGCGGACGAACTCATGTCGGCGCTCAGGTCAATCAAGCGCGACGCCAGGATATGCGGCCTGGAAATCAGCGAATACAATCCTGAAAATGACCAGGACAATAAAACGCTGGACCTGATCAGAGCCATGATTGAAGCGTTCTATGGCGACAGCAGGCCAAACAAGTCCTTGGGATCCTGCACTTCGGGAATCAACGGCATGTCCGTGCCCAGATGATGCTCGCAGGCCAGTTCATACACCAGACGCAAGATCGAGAAATCCTCCAGGGCAAATCCGACCGAATCGAACACGGTGATCTCATCCGCGCGTTCCCGGCCCGGCTTGAGCCCCCCGACCAGCTCCCATAACTCGGCATACACATCGTCCGCGTCGCACTGCTGCACTTCGCCTTCGACCAGGGCCTGCGGCGTGTATTCGACAACCAGCTTGGTCGCCGACAGTAAGGCGTGGCCCAATTCGGTTTTGCCGGGGCAATCGCCGCCCACGGCCTGAATATGGGTGCCGGGCGCGATATCATCCAGCGTGAACAGTGTTTGGCGCTGCTTCGCCGCCGTTGCCGTGACGATGATATCGGCCTCCCGCACGGCCTCTTTAATACTGCGGCACGGTATCAGCTCGAACGGATAAGCCGAGAGATTCCCGGCAAACTTGCGCATGGCGCCGGCATCCGCATCAAAGAAGCGTATCCGCCGCAGCGGAAACACGCCGTTAAACCCCAGCACCTGAAACTCCGCCTGCGCCCCGGTGCCGATAATGGCCAGCGTGCCGGACTCCGGTCGGGCCAGATAGCTTGCCGCCAGGGCACCGGCCGCGGCCGTCCGGAAGGCGGTCAGCAGCGTCATTTCGCAGATCATGAGCGGATAGCCCGACACCACTTCGCTTAACTGGCCGACGGCGATAACGTTGAGCTTGCCTTCCGAGGTATTGCCGGGATGGCCGTTCACATATTTGAACGTGTATAAACGGTCATCCGAACAGGGCATCAATTCGATGACCCCATGCGCGTAATGCGTGGCATGGCGCGCCGACTTGTAAAACGCATGCCAGCGGGCAAAATCTTGCTTCAACGCGGTCATCAGCTGATTGAAAAATACTTCAATACCGACGATCGCTATCAGTCTTTGTATATCATTGACAGTCAGAATTTTCATGAACCGGCCTATTCGTTTTTGGTCTCATGTCGGTGGGACTATAAATGTCATGCTGTAGTTCGAGTTCGTTTCAGGTTATACGCCGCAGCCAATGAAAATTAAAGCAATCGACACCTAACATGAAAAAAAATTAATGCTTAAAAATGAGGCCAACAAATCATGAAGACGCCTGCGGTTTTACTGACTGCTGAAAAAATCAGGACCTGCCTGATTGCCAAGGACCGCTTAAACGACACGATAATCCGCTTGCGTTTGGGTATTCCTGAAACAGGCTACGACTATTATGCCGGTCAATGCCTGACGCTCTACAATAATCAAGGTGTCGGGCGCACCTATTGCCTGTCCAGCGTACCGGGACTGGATGATTTTCTTGAATTGCAGATCTGCCTGACCCCGCACGGCGCGCTTACCAGCTGGATTTACGGGGAACTCAAGGCTGGCGATCAAGTAAGGATCAGTCCCGCTTCGGGCGACTGTTTCTATCTGCCCGGCAATAACCGCCAACCCATCATGCTGATCGGCACCGGTATCGCGCTGGCCGCCCTGTACGGCATATTGCGCGATGCCTTGGTAAAAAACAAACATAAGGGCGACATCCGATTGTTCCATCAAACGCACAGCCCCGATGAATATTACCTGATTCAGGAATTAATGGCGCTGCAGGCGAAATACCCTAATTTCAGCTACACCCATTTTATTCACTGCAAGAATCCCGTTAATATTGATGTATCCGCCAGATCCACCAGCGAAATGGCTTTCGGAACGATCGGACAGTTATCCCACTGGCAGTTATTTCTCTGCGGCGATCCGTCGGTAATCAAAGAGGTCAAGCAGGATGCCTTTTTATTGGGCGCCAAGGAGAAAAACATTTTTGAAATGCCTTTTACCCTGCCGGGCGAATGAAGGCCGTTCAGGCATGAGTGGAAAAATACGCAGGTCCATGATGGAAATGGTTATAGTTCCTTTATTATGGGCCATTGGCAACATCATTTTTCTTATAGCTCACCCAACAAACAATAATGCATCGACTCCTAGACAACCTCAATTTCAATCTCGTCATTATTGAGCTGGACTACTCTAAAGCGACAGGCATGCCGCGTATCAAGAAAGTCAACCTCTCGGCCGCCACCCTTCTAGGCTACAGCAAACAGGAGCTGATTAATAAACCGCTGGATCTTATCTACGCTCCCGAAGCCATCCCGGAACTGCGGCAAACCGTTCTGGACGGCTTGAACGACGGACATCCGGCTAAAAACCTTGAAGTCGAAATCATCACCAAAGCCAACAGCAGAATACAGGCTCTGGTTTCGCCGTCTGTCCTGCCCGGCCCGCAGGATGCCAAAGCAGCCGACATCATCCTGCTGATTCACGACATCAGCGATAGAAAGCGCATCGACAAGGAACTGTTCATGATGCACAGGGCCCTGGAACAGAGCGCCAGCGCCGTCGTCATCACCGACACGGAAGGCCGCATCGAATACATCAACCCGAAGTTCACCGAACTCACCGGTTACACATCGCAGGAGGTACTGGGCCGGAACCCCAAAATACTGCAATCCGGATCAACTACTCCGGAGCAATATCAAGCCATGTGGGAAATGCTGTTCAAAACGGGCGAGTGGCACGGCGAAATCAGAAACAAAAAGAAAAACGGCGACATATACTGGGCCTATGAAAGCATCAGCGCCATTAGAAACCGGCTGGGGGAAATTACCCATTTCGTCTCCGTGGCGGAAGACATCACGCTGCGCAAGGAGGCCGAATCGGCGTTAAGCGAAAGCGAAGAGCGCTTTCGACAAATGGCGGAAATCACCGGCGAATGGCTGTGGGAACAAGACCCCCGCGGCTACTATATCTACAGCAGTACGGCCGTTAACCAGATTCTCGGCTTCAAGCCCGAGGAAGTAACCGGCAAGCACTATACCGAACTGCTAACCGCCAACGACAAAGCCGACCAGCTGCATTTCGTCACCATGCGCCAGCCTTTCCACGCCTTGATCAACCATTATCAACATAAAGACGGCCATGAGGTGCTGACCGAATCGACCGGCCTGCCGATCATCGACGCCGATGGCAAGCTGATCAAATGGCGCGGCGTCGACAGGGACATCACCGCCAAGAAACATTTTCAGGATGCCCTGATAGACAGCGAAAAGCGCACGCGCCTGATCATCGAAAGCTCCATCAATGCCATCGTGCTGATGGATGAGCGCGGCATCATCACCGACTGGAATCAGCGCGCCGAAAAATCCTTCGGCTGGTCCCGAGACGAAGCCATCGGCCAGCCGCTCAAAGACCTGATCATCCCGCCGCGGTTTCGCGGCGCGCATCAGAAGGGCCTGGAGCATTTTTTGCAGACCGGCGCCGGCCCCTTGCTGAATCATCAGGTCGAGCACGTCGCCATGCGCCGCGACGGCTCCGAATTTCCCGTCGAACTCAGCATTGCTCCATTGAAACTGGGTAATACCTATATCTTCAGTGGTTTCATAAACGACATCACGGACCGCAAAGCCGCTGAACTGCAGATTCGCCAGACCCAGGTCAAGCTGGCGATCGCGCAGAGCGAAATAAAAATCGCCCGCCAGATACAAGCCTCCCTGCTGCCGACGGCCTCGATCAAATCGGATCATTTTGAAGTCACCGGTTTTTGCCTGCCGGCCAATCAGGTCGGCGGCGACTATTTCGACTATTTCATCCGCAATGAAGACCGCCTGGACATGATCATCGCCGATGTTTCCGGCCATTCCATCGGCCCCGCCCTGTTCATGGTCGAAGCCCGCAGCGCCATCAGGACGCGGGCCAACGGTCCGGAGACCCCGGCCGAGACGCTCAGCCTACTTAATACCTTTCTTTACGAGGACCTGGATAATTCGGACTACTTCATGACCTTGTTTTACCTGCAATATGACATTCGCGAGCGCCTGTTGCGCTTTGCCAATGCCGGCCACCCGCCGCCCTTGCTGCTCAGCCTTTACGAATCGGAATGCCGCCAGCTCGATGCCGATGGCCTGATCATGGGAATACGCGAAAATGTCGAATTTGAGGAAAAAACCACGGCACTTTCGCCAGGCGATCTGATCTTGCTGTACACGGACGGATTAACCGAGGCCGAAAACATCCATGGCGAGTTTTTCGGCCTGAAACGCGTCAATGATATTCTGGTTAAATACGCGCATCAGTCCCCGCAGATGATTATCGAAATTCTGCTGAAACAGCTGAAACAATTCTGCCAGACCGAATCGTTTAAAGACGACATTACCTTGATGATTTTCAGGTGCGGCTAGCCCGAATATTTCATAAAAAAGCAGGCAAATCCCGTCGAGTTCTATAAAACTCAGTTGCTTAGATTGAATTCGAACAAGGATTTGCCCGTGACGATTTGTACCGCAACTCAAATAGAATTTGAGCCTTTAAACGTCGTAACCTGCAAGCCCAATTCAGCACACCGCCATCACCAGCGATGACGGTGTGCTGCCAAATTTCAGGGTGACAACCATTCTCAAATCGATACTATATTGACTGTTCGCTCGCCAAAAAGAAGATAAGACCAGGTAGCACCCTTGAGCAAAAATACCGATCCCAACCTGAGCAAAACCCTGGAAGCGGTTTACCGGACCGAGTCGCGGCGCGTACTGGCGACCTTGATTCGCCTGCTGGGAGACTTTGATCTCGCGGAAGAAGCTTTGCACGATGCATTCCGGGCCGCGCTGGAACAGTGGCCGCAAGATGGCGTGCCGGCCAATCCCCGGGCCTGGCTGGTGTCGGCCGGCCGCTTTAAAGCCATCGACAACAGGCGGCGTCATGCCCGCTTCGATACGCTGGATGGCCTTGATGAGCAGGCCGGCATAGCCGTCGACGACGCGGCGGCGTGGCAGAATGAGGGTGTCGAGGATGATCATCTCAGACTGATTTTTACTTGCAGCCACCCGGCTTTAACGTTTGATTCCCGGATTGCTTTAACCCTGCGCGAAGTATGCGGCCTCACGACGGAAGAAATCGCCCGCGCCTTTCTTGTTTCACCCACGACAGTGGCGCAGCGCATCGTGCGCGCCAAGGCGAAAATCCGCGATGCCCGCATTCCGTATGAAGTGCCTGCGCACGAGGCGTTGCCGGACCGGTTGGATGCGGTTTTGCGGGTGATTTATCTGGTATTCAACGAAGGTTATTCGGCCTCTGCCGGCAGCGATCTGACGCGGCACGATCTCTCGGGCGAGGCTATCCGTCTCGGCAGGCTCCTGGCCGAACTCCTGCCGGAGGAGTCGGAAGCAGTCGGCCTGCTGGCTCTGATGCTGCTGCATGACTCGCGCCGCGCCGCCCGCACATCGCCGGAAGGCGATCTGATCCTGCTGGACGAGCAGGACCGCTCGCTTTGGAACCGCGAGCAGATTGCAGAGGGCCTGACGCTGGTTATGCGGGCATTCAGATCGAAAAGCATCGGTGTCTACACGCTGCAGTCGGCTATTGCAGCTGTTCATGCGCAGGCTCCCAATACCGGCGAAACCGACTGGCGGGAAATCGTCGGACTTTACGATCTGCTGTTACAGGCAACGTCCTCGCCGGTGGTTGAACTGAATCGTGCGGTGGCGATAGCCATGCGGGACGGCCCGGAAGCGGGCCTTGATCTGATCGATGCCCTGCTTGCACGCGGCGATCTTGCCGACTATCACCTGGCGCATTCGGCGCGAGCGGACATGTGTCGCCGGCTCGGCCGGATGGAACAGGCAAGAACGGCTTACCGGCAAGCCCTCAATCTTGCCCGCCAGGAACCTGAGCGGCTTTTTTTGGCGCGGCGACTGGCCGAGCTGCAAAATTGATCGGCGCATTGTCGATTTCGGGACAGGCCGATCGACTATAGGGTGTCATCACGTTTTTTCGATTATGAATAAGGAGGCAATCATGAAATATCTATGCCTGGTCTACAGCGAGGAAGAAAAACTGCACGCCTTGCCCGAAAGTCCGAAGGATGAGGAATGTCTGGCTTACGACGTGGCGCTCCGCAAAAGCGGGCATTGTATTGCCTCGGAGGCGCTACAGCCGATCGAAACCGCCACTACCGTGCGGGTTCGCAATGGCAAGGTGTCCATTACCGATGGCCCTTTCGCCGAGACCAAGGAACAACTGGCCGGGTTTTATCTCATCGAGGCCAGGGATTTGAATGAAGCGATCCAGCTTGCTGCGAAGATCCCGCCGGCGCGCGTGGGCAGTATCGAGGTACGGCCCATCCGGCCGATCCGGAAAATGGCCGAGGCCGGAAGACACCATAACGCAGATATATCGCCCCTTGTATGATGAATTTTAACAACCGCAAGGTCCATTCCCAATTCCGGGATGAACCGTAGGGGCGGACCTGCGTGTCCGCCCTGTGTCCGGTGCACGACAGGTTACCGGGAAACCATTGGCCGAGGGGGAACCGTTGGGCAAGGGCGAACACATAGGTTCGCCCCTGCCGTAAAAATTGTCGATCATCGTGTCGATTTCACTTCGCCTCATTCGACTAATAGGCAGAACCGCAGTAAAAACGTAAGAAACCCGGTTCAAAATCCATGTCACCAGGAGAATAAACAATGCGATTTATGATTATAGTCAAGGCCACTCAAGACTCTGAAGCCGGCGTTATGCCCGAAGAGAAACTGATAGCCAGCATGGCAAAATTCCACGAGGAACTGGCGGAAGCCGGCATGCTGCTCGATGGATCGGGACTAAAGCCGAGCTCAAACGGGTGGCGCATACAATATTCCGGAGAAAAGCGCAGTGTAATCGATGGGCCGTTTGCGGAAACCAAGGAACTGATCGCCGGCTATACGCTGATTCAGGCGAATTCGAAGGCAGAAGCGATCGAGTGGACCTTGCGCTTTCCCAATCCCGTCGGAAATGGCGCTGATGCGGAGATCGAGGTGCGCCAGTTGTTTGAGCTGGATGATTTCGGCGACAGCGAGGCAATCGAACGCTGCCGCGCGCTGGAGGCTGAGGCGAGGACCGTATGAGTGTTGGCTTTAAAAATACTGTCGAATTCGCACTTCTCTGTTCGATTATGTGGCGAAGGCTGGACTCAGACAGTCGAATCTGTTCTTAAAAACATCCCGACTTTGAAAACTAAACCGAAACCGGAAGGAGAAAACACATGCCGCAAGTAAACCCTATCCCAGATTGGCTGCGCACGGTAACGCCGCATTTGGTTTGCGCCGGAGCCGCCGAGGCCATTGAATTCTACAAACAGGCATTCAATGCCGTCGAAATGATGCGCCTGTCGGGGCCTCAGGGCAAACTCATCCATGCCTGCATCAGAATTGGCGATTCGGCAATCATGCTGGCCGATGAATTCCCGGATTGCGGCTCGTTCGGGCCCAAGTCGCTCAAAGGTTCGCCGGTCGCCATTCATCTTCAGGTCGAAGACGTGGATGCGCTCTTCGAACAGGCCGTCAGAGCGGGTGCCGCTATCCGGATGCCGGTCGAAGAGATGTTCTGGGGCGATCGCTACGGCTATCTTGAAGATCCGTATGGTCATCACTGGTCGATCGCCACGCATATACGGGATGTGAGTATGGAGGAATTGCAGGAGGCGGCGCTGAAGGCATTCGGCCAATAGCCGTCCAGGTTGTACGAGTGTCGTCCTGGATAGTCGTTGCGGCGATCCAGGATGGCCCGCCGAAGTCAATGCAAAGGGCATCTCAATGGGCTCAGGTCTCGCAATCCAATATTTTTTCGGCGTGAAGTTTATGGCTCGGCATATCTGCAACCCAATCAGTTCTCGTGAATTAACTGACGTTACGCACAGACAGAGAGTTATGCCGTCCGCCGCGCCATCAGCCATTGACCGCCGATTTCCGAAGCCGTCGGCAAAGCTCAATCACATCGGCTTCATCCTGATAAAGCCCGAATCCGAACCTCAACCGCCTTCCCCTGCGATCGATCAGGATACCGTTACTGTCCAGAATTTGCAGACACTTTTCGGCGCTTTCCAAGGAACAGGCCTCGTAGGTCAGAAAATGCCCGTGCCAGTCCAGGGCAGGATCAAACAACGGCGTCAGTGACCAGCCCTGGCAGAAGGTTTGTGGCAGATGGTCAAGAAAGGTCTTTTGCAGCCTCACGACATAATCGTGAATGCTTCGCGTGTCGATGCCTTCGGACTCGAACAAATCCCAGACGGCGTTAAACCGATAAAAACCGCTCGGGTCCTGCGTCGAGCCCATGAAGGCCATGGCATCGTCCGGGTAACCGACGGTCGTACCGGCCGGCCTGGACAGTTGCGCGAACTCGGCATACCAGCCCGTGTCGGCCGGCCGCCAGTGGCCTTTCGGGACGACCATAAAGCCTATGCCCTCCCCGCCCTGACCGTATTTGTAACCGCCGCCCAGATAGAAAAGCCGCCCCTCCAGACTGGACAGGTTACAGGGAATGGCCGCGAAGCCATGATAGCCGTCGACGACAAAAAGCGTCGAATCAGGGGCCGCGTCAACCAGCGACGCCATATCGGCATCAGTCAAGGCCGCGCCCGAATCAAAGAAAACCTGGCTCAGAAAAACCAGGTCGTGCCTGTCGGCAAGCGCTGAACGCATGCCGTCCAGGAAAGCGGCTCTCTCCCGAGGAAAATTCGCCGCATCAACCTGATGAATGCTAATTCCGGGAATTTCCATTAATCTGAGAAATTGCCGACGCCAGGAATGAAATTCGCTGGTTGTGGTAAGTATCTTTAAATGTGTCCGGCCCAGGAAAAGCGACAGCAGCCGGACGGAAAGCTCATGAGTGTTCGGTGCCAGGGCGATTTGCCGGGTATCTTTCAGGCCCAGGATTCTCGCGATGTGGCGTTGCGTTTTCGGCAGCGTCTCGGAAAAAATCCTGCCCCATTTTTCATCGCTCAGGCTGGCGCAGTCGTCCCAGCAGGCGATTTGCGCCTCGCGGCTGACATCGGGCCAGAAATGATGGGAATGGGCGCGAAAATGCAGTTTCCCCGCATGGCCTTGCAAAAAACGCCTGTAGTAGCGCTTAGGATTGGAAAGCGTCATAGACGATATCCAGCTGGTCCTTAATGGCCCCGGGCAATGCCGGCGCCATGGATTTGGGCATCAGAAAGGTAGCCAGATTGAACAGGTCCAGAAACGCGCGGTTTCTTTCCGTCGTCAGTTTCAGGTATTCATGCCCCGAAGAGCCGCCGGTTCCGATTTTAATGCCGAGTATCCTGTGCACCATGAGCGCATGGCGAAAGCGCCAGGTCGTGAACTTTTCATCCACCTCGACCAGAGCACTGAGAATTTCAAAAGGCATTTGCAGGGCCGGATAATCGCGGTACAGAAAAATGAACACGGCCGACAGCATCGCTTTCTGCGACAGCCTGATTTTGCCCTGCGCCCGCTGTTCGGCGAATTTATCGGCATTCAGCAGTGTCGCGAAGGTTTCGCGCGTCGTTTCCAGGTTTTTCAGCTCCATCGCCCGCAAGGGCTCGTCCAGGCCCGGATTGTTCAAGATGATCTCATAATCCTGTTTGAGCATCTTATGCACGGCCAGCGAATACTCGCCCCAGAAATCATAGCCTTCAAATTGCGAAAAAGGCATGCGCGCCAGCCACTCCTCCAACAGCTCGAAGATACTGGTGTTGTTTTCCGCCTGTGCCAGCGTTTTCCTGTCTTCCGGTTTGAGGCGGGAATTGATGAACTGCTTTTCAATATCCATCCGGTGTTCAGGCCTGATGCCTAACGCCGCCTCCACCAGACGAAACTGCAGGCTTTGAAAACCGGAAGCCGGCACCAGATAATCCCTGAATTCCATGAAATCCAGCGTGGTCATGGTTTCCATGACCTGAATCTGATCGATCAAAATCTGTTGAATGGTCGTGACTCTTTTCAGGCGGGCATTGATGATGTACAGGTCCGTGGAGGGCACGAACGGCCGGGCCATGATCCGGCGGATGGAATCCAGCTCATGCAGGATCTGCTTGAACCAGAGTTCGTAGGTTTGATGAATCACGATGAACAGCGTCTCGTCGTGAACCTCTTGCCCGTATTTCGCGCTTTCAGGCGCCTGGGCATTCAGGATTTTGGGCAGTTGCAGATAGTCGCCGTAATAAAGCGGGGGATGTATTTTCATAATAGCCTTACCCGTGAATAGGGAATCTCGAACCTCTGGTATCGTTAACGCTTTGGCCGTTGTTTGAACGAATAGGTTCCGGTTTGGGCAATCGTTAACGCAGGGTGCGCAGCGCGCACCTTTTCGGAATCAGACTAAGAACTTATCCGTAAATAAATTGCTAAAAGGAATTTGTGTATGGAAGAATTACGATTTTTTAACGCGTAAAAAATCGTAATAGTTTGAAAAGATTAGCCAGTTGGAAAGTTTCCGATGATTTCTGGGCACGTGTAGAGCCGTTGATACCCAAGCCGCAGCGAGATCCCAGCAAAACCTATCAGCGCAAAGCCGGAGGCGGAAGAAAGCCGCAGGCACCCAGGAAAGTTTTTGAAGGGATCTTGTATGTGTTACGAACGGGTTGTCAATGGAAAGCCCTGCCGAAAAGTGAATTCGGGAGCAGCAGTTCGGTTCATCAGTATTTTCTTGACTGGGAGGCCGCCGGTTTATTTGAGCAGTTATGGCAAAAGGGTCTGCTGGAATACGATGAAATGGAAGGCATTGCCTGGGAATGGCAGAGCCTTGATGGGGCGATGGTGAAAGCGCCTTTGGCATTGGAATCTGTTGGCAGAAACCCGACGGATCGGGGGAAAAAAGGCAGCAAGCGCAGTCTTCTGACGGATCAGAAAGGTGTGCCGCTCTCTATCGTTATCAGCGGCGCCAATACCCATGATGTCAAACTGCTGGCGGCAACCTTGGATGGCATTATCATCGATCGTCCGGATGGCGAAGACAGTAAAAAACAACATCTTTGCCTGGATGCGGCTTATATCGGTGAACAGGCAAAACAGGATGTGCGGGATAGAAACTATATTCCCCATATTCGGCCTCGAGGTGAAGAGATTGAAGAAAAAGCCAAGAACCCTGAGTTCAAGCCGAAACGTTGGGTGGTTGAAGTCTGTCACTCCTGGTTCAATCGGTTCCGGAAAATATTGGTCCGCTATGAGAAAATGGATCGGAGTTATCTAGGGCTGTTGATGCTGGCTGCCGCTGTCATCGTTTTTCGTAAGATCAAACTACAAAACCAACCGAATATTATTTACGGATAAGCACTAAGTCGGCGAATTATGGAAATGGCATGCCTTGCAATGTTATAACACCTGCTAAGGAACGCGCATAAAATAACTTCCTCAAGTGCGCGGAGAATTTCCGGTGTAGGTGCGAATTCATTCGCACAGTGCGAATGAATTCGCACCTTGTATGATGAATTTTAACAACCGATAGCCCAAAAAACCGATTAAGCTGTCATCGTTCATTGGGAGGCCGTTCGCACCTTAGGACGGGTGATTGACCTGAGCCTGTATGTAGATTGGCCCCCGCCCTATTCACCCATACCGTGGAGTATCCGAGGCTTAGAGCCTGCATATACAAGGAAGGTAGGTGCATGCGCAGGGTCGGGAACCGGTGAATAGTGTACTTCCCTTTAACTGTATTTAAAAAACAATTATGACAAACCTCCCGCTCAATACCGCCGCTGAATCTGTCCATCGCCTGTTTGCCGGCGTGGATGTGGGTGCCGATGACTTGGTACTGGTGATCCGCAAGAACGGCAAGCCGTTCGATCCGCAAAAATATGCCAATACCCGTAGCGACCGTGCGCGTTTGGTCAATAGACTGATCAAATTACCCGGCCTCAAGGTGTGTCTGGAAGCGACCGGCATTTACCATTTCGATCTGGCGATTGCGCTGCATGACGCCGGTATTCCCGTGATGGTGGTCAATCCCAAGGCCTCGCATAACTTCGCCAAGGTGTTAATGAAAAACAGCAAGACCGATGCTGTCGATGCCAATACCCTGGCCGAATATGTCGAGCGCATGGATTTCGTCGCCTGGACTCGGCCATCGAATCAGTTGCTGGCTTTGCGCGGCTATGCTCGCCGTATCGATGCGCTGACCGGTCAGAAGACTGCCGCGAAAAATCACCTACATGCATTGAGCGCCACGCAAGAAACCCCGAAGGCGTTGCTGCGCGATGCCAAGCTGGCGATCAGTCAATTGGAAAAACGCATCGATGCATTGGCTAAAGAAGCGCTGGCGTTGATCGACAAGCATCCGGAACTTCAGCGCATATTTGAGCTGCTGACCGGCATCAAAGGCATTGGCCAAACCAGCGCCATTGCCTTGATGGGCGAACTGCTGTTATTGCCGCCCAACCTGTCCCATCGCGAGTGGGTCAAGTTTGCCGGGCTCGATCCCAAAGCCTTTGAATCCGGCAAAAGCGTACACAAGAAAATGCGGCTGTCCAAGGCGGGTAACCGGCACATTCGTTCGGCGTTGTATATGCCGGCCTTGAGCGCCAAACAGCATGATCCGCATGTACGGGCTTATTTCCAGCATTTGATCGACAACGGCAAGAAACCTTTGCAAGCCGTCTGCGCTGTCATGCGTAAATTACTGCATGCCATCCATGGCATGTTGAAGCACGATCAGCCGTTCGATAACACACGGTTTTACGCCATTCCAACGCCCATCAGCGCGGAGGAAAACACGATGGAATTTTGTTGACGTTGAACAGAGTATCTACAATTCCCTGATTTATTTCATGCCCATTACTAAGCGGGGCGTTCCGGGCCAAATTCATTCAACCCGGCAACGCATTATTCCTCGACTATGCAATCATCCCCGTAACATTTATTGACCTCAACGGTAATATGCGACAGCCTGTGGAAATCCTTCAGCAGCGCTTTGTAATATTGCGGGGGTTTAGGCGTGTGCGAGACCACTGATAAAATGATGGCGAAGTGGTTGGGGCCCACGCGCCAGATATGCAGGTCTGACACGCGGTTATCGGCATCGCTTTCTATTTTTTTCTTGACCGCTATTTTATAGCTGGCATCAATGCTTTCATCGATCAGGATCGGGCTGGTCTCTTTCATGAGACCATAGGACCAGCGCACGATAACCAACGCGCCGACCATACCCATGACCGGGTCCAGCCAGTTCCACCCGTAATATTTCCCCGATGCCAGCGCGATGATGGCCAGCACGGACGTCAGCGCATCGGCCAGCACATGCATATAGGCGGCCTTAAGGTTTTGATCGTGATGATGAGCATGAGTATGGCCATGAGGATGGTGATGATGGTCCCGCAGCAACAAGGCGCTGATCAGGTTGATCATCAAACCGAAAGCCGCGACGGCAATGGCTTCATCGAAGTGGATGATGCGCGGTTCCAGCAGGCGTTCCGTCGACTCGACGATCATCATCAGGGCCACGGCGCCCAATGCAATAGAGCTGGCGAAACCGCCCAGGACCCCTACCTTGCCGGGACTGAAGGCAAAGGTATCGTCATGGGCATGGACGCGGGAATAGCGGTAGGCGATGATCGTAATCATGAAAGCGGCCACGTGCGTGCCCATGTGCCAACCGTCGGCGAGTAGCGCCATCGACCCGAACACCGTGCCGGCCGTAATTTCCACGACCATGGTCAGGAAGGTAAGAACGAGTACCTGTTTGGTCCGTCTTTCGCCTTTTTTATGAATCACTGCAAAATCATGATGATGCTGCAAGAGTTTAAGTGCGCGAGCATGCATGCTGATATACCTGTTTTCTGATAACGACTGAACAACCGGCAATCGCTGCCGGTGATAACGATTAAACCTCACTATGAATTTTTCAGGCATCAGCGTCAAGACCCGCTTGAACGATAAACAGTACCCTTATGATTTATAATCATTAATTTTTAACGATTGGCACGCAAGCCTTAATAAAAAAACGACGCAAGACACAGGGGGACTTCACCCTCTGTGTCTTGCGTCGTTTTGGATACTTAGATAGGCGGATTCGCCCGCGAACGGGGCTATAAAAGAATGAGTGAAAACAACATAAAAGCCTTATTCACTACGAAGATCACGAACGCTTTCTAAGCCGTTTTTTTATAAGGCGCCAGAAAACCGGCCGCATCGAGCAGATCTTCGACACCGGCATCGATAATTTCCAGGCCCATTTTCTTGCAGAAGCGTTTTTCCTTGTCGGTCGGATTCTTGTTTAAAACCCAGCCTTTAGGCTCGGCCGCGGCATACACGATATCGCTCATGACCATGCGCTCGGAATCGCGGTTTAAAGGCATGCCGATCAACAGGTACTGCTTCTGCTTGCGGTACTCCTTAAGGAACTCGGGGATAGCGAAGCCGCCCATCAGTTCGGTGATGTAATCGACATAATCGGCATCCGAAGCAATATAGTTGGCCTCGGGCCTGGGCGTGCCCATCGGCTTGAACAAAATCGGCAAGCGCCGATCGACTTGTTCTTCCGGAATTTCGAAATAATCGCTGCCGTCATAATGGTACAGCTTATAACGGTTCGGCTGGGCCGCGATTCTTGCTATGCCCGTAATCAGCGTATGTTCCTCGTCGGCATAGCTGTCCTGCAACTGAGTATCCCGATTGATATCGATCACATAAGCCGGCCGCCATTCGTTCAGCCAATCATGCAAAGTGGCGCGCGTCCATTCCGTTTCGCCATAAACCTTGGTGAGAAACTGGCCCAGAAAATTCCTGCCCCGTTTCAATTCCTGATTCATGGCCGCCCTGGGAAATTCATACATAAGCTTGGGCGCCATGGGCTGGCCATTGTTCATGGCCAGAATCAGGCTGGTGCTGTCGGCCGGCATCGGCTCGCCGGTTGTTTTATTGGTGGCATCAAAAAGTACGCCGGGGCCTAAATAAGGCACGACTTTATTATCGTAAAGACCGCTTAATATTTCGGAAAATACATCGGAAGACATGGTTAACTCCTTTATGACTGATAGGTATGTCCGTAACTAAAGCAAAAATCACTCCAATTGCCGCCAAACACTCCCGACCTTATAAATAACAATCACTTATTGCCTTCAGGGTTGTTTAATAACGCCCCTGCATTCAATACCGATTGTGCTGTTCCCGACATTTCCGACAAATTGTCCATTTTTCTTTTTTTAATACCAGACGTTACGTCACAGACAGATGGTTATGCCGGCCCGTTCAGGATTGGTCATTGAATAATGGCCTTGTTTTCTAAATGCGGGTAACGGTGGTACGGGCGATGCCTGCATCACGATCAAAATCGCCCGGCAAGTCGCGATGTGTACCCTAAAAGGCATAAAGGCATCGCGCCCACGGAAACGGCCTTCACCTGAAGGGATATCGGAGCGAAGGCTTCAAGGCCAAATTGCCGCTAAGGCGTCAGCCCGCGCTACAAACGCGCCACTGTGAACAAGCCGACATAAACCCTACAAAATGTCCGTAATACAACGCAGGCACAATCTGCCAAGCACTCGACTTTTTACTGTCAAATCAACAACATATTGTTGTTTTTAGCGTTTGGCACGGGCTTTGCTCATTATCTCTTGCGTAACCAACAACAACGTTCTATGTAAGGAGAAAATCATGGCATTACGTCAATGTGCAATTTACGGTAAAGGTGGAATTGGTAAATCCACTACAACACAGAACCTGGTCGCCGCGCTTGCAGAAGCCGGCAACAAAGTGATGATCGTCGGCTGCGACCCGAAAGCCGATTCTACACGCTTGATGCTGCACTCTAAAGCGCAAACAACCATCATGAGTCTGGCGGCTGAAGCCGGCAGCGTTGAAGATCTTGAACTGGAAGATGTATTGAAAGTCGGCTTCGGCGGCGTCAAATGCGTTGAATCAGGCGGCCCTGAGCCCGGCGTCGGCTGTGCCGGCCGCGGTGTAATCACGGCCATTAACTTCCTCGAGGAAGAAGGAGCCTATGATGATGAACTCGATTTCGTTTTTTATGATGTTCTTGGGGATGTTGTGTGTGGCGGCTTTGCCATGCCAATCCGTGAAAACAAGGCGCAGGAAATTTACATCGTTTGCTCGGGCGAAATGATGGCCATGTACGCGGCCAACAACATTGCCAAAGGCATCGTTAAATACGCCAACTCAGGCAGCGTGCGTCTGGCCGGTCTGATCTGCAACTCTCGCAACACGGCTCGTGAAGACGAACTGATCATGGCGCTGGCCGAAAAAATCGGCACGCAAATGATTCACTTCGTACCGCGCGACAACGTTGTGCAACGCGCTGAAATCCGCCGCATGACCGTTATCGAATACGATCCAAAAGCTAAACAAGCCGACGAGTACCGTCAACTGGCGCTGAAAATCCGCGATAACAAAAACCTCGTTATTCCGCAACCGATCTCCATGGATGAACTGGAAGAGTTAATGATGGAATTCGGTCTGATGGACGAAGAAGACGAGTCTATCATCGGCCAAACCGCGGTAGCAGAAGCGTAAAAATCCGTCACGAAATACTGGAGGGCGGTGCCGCCGCTCTCCAGTCCTAAAACTTGTCTGTTGGGGGATTGCCCACGGCATAAGTAGGAGAAACAACATGGCAGCAATGACAAGAGAAGAGACCGAAGCGCTCATACAGGAAGTGCTTGAAGTCTATCCGGAACAAGCGAAGAAAGACCGCGCCAAGCATTTAGCGGTCAACGACCAGTCGCTTGAAAAATCCAACAAATGCATCACCTCGAACCGTAAATCCCAACCTGGCGTCATGACTATCCGCGGTTGTGCTTATGCCGGCTCAAAAGGGGTGGTCTGGGGCCCGATCAAGGATATGATCCACATCTCCCACGGCCCGGTCGGCTGTGGCCAGTATTCGCGCGCCGGCCGTCGTAACTATTACGTCGGCACCACGGGCGTCAATACCTTCGGCACCATGAACTTCACCTCTGATTTCACGGAAAAAGACATCGTGTTCGGCGGCGATAAAAAGCTCGCGAAGATCATGAATGAAATTGAGGAACTGTTCCCGCTCAACAAAGGCATCAGCATTCAGTCGGAATGCCCGATCGGTTTGATCGGCGACGATATTGAAGCGGTCGCTAAAAAAGCCAACAAGGAAATCGGCAAACCCGTTGTTCCAGTGCGTTGCGAAGGATTCCGCGGCGTATCGCAATCATTGGGTCACCATATCGCCAACGACGCCATTCGTGACTGGGTTCTCGACGGTAACGAAGGCAAGGAAACCGGCTATGAAGTCTCCCCTTATGACGTGGCGGTTATCGGCGATTACAACATCGGCGGCGATGCCTGGGCTTCACGCACATTGCTCGAGGAAATGGGCCTGCGCGTTGTCGCTCAATGGTCCGGCGACGGCACCATCGCGGAAATGGAAAACACACCCAAGGTCAAACTGAACCTGATCCATTGCTACCGTTCGATGAACTACATCGCTCGGCACATGGAAGAAAAGTACAGCATCCCCTGGATCGAGTACAACTTCTTCGGCCCAACCAAAATCGCCGAATCGTTGCGCAAAATCGCCGCGCACTTCGATGAGACCATCCAGGCCGGCGCGGAAAAGGTTATCGCCAAATACCAGGCTGAATACGACGCTGTGATCGCTAAATACAAGCCACGTCTGCAAGGCAAGCGCGTCATGCTTTACGTCGGCGGCCTGCGCCCTCGCCACGTGATCGGCGCCTATGAAGACCTGGGCATGGAAGTGGTCGGCACCGGTTATGAATTCGGCCATAACGACGACTATGACCGCACGATCAAGGAAATGGGCAATGCAACGTTGCTCTACGACGATGTCACCGGCTACGAGTTCGAGGAATTCGTCAAGAAAGTACAACCTGACCTGATCGGCTCCGGCATCAAGGAAAAATACATCTTCCAGAAAATGGGCATTCCGTTCCGGCAAATGCACTCCTGGGATTATTCAGGCCCTTACCACGGTTATGACGGCTTCGCCATCTTCGCCCGCGATATGGACATGACCTTGAACAACCCGTGCTGGAAGCAAGTGAAAGTGCCCTGGAAAACAGCGGAAAGCGATGCGGTAGCAGTGGCTGCCAGCGCTTGATACGGAGGTAGGGTAGGCAATGCTCCTCAGGTATTGCCCACCTTATCAACTGGTACGCGATAGCCGCCAGGCCATGGATGCGTACTCTACGGCTGCAAGCGTTTTAACAGCCCAACAATGTTAGCTGGCGGTCAAGTCTCCTCACTTGACCGCCATCCTTCAACACGTCGTCCACAGATTAGTGGCGCGTAGGAGATTATCATGAGTCAAGAAGTCGAAAACATACAACCGAGTTATCCTTTGTTCAGAAACGATGAATACAAGGATAACCTGTCCAACAAGCGCGCGCTCTACGAAGAACGCCATCCACAGGAACAAATTGACGAAGTATTCGAGTGGACGACCACCAAGGAATATCAAGAACTCAATTTCAATCGTGAAGCGCTGACCGTCAACCCCGCGAAAGCCTGCCAGCCACTGGGCGCCGTATTATGCGCACTGGGTTTTGAGAAAACCATGCCTTATGTGCATGGCTCGCAAGGCTGCGTGGCTTATTTCCGCACTTACTTCAACCGTCATTTCAAGGAACCGGTTGCCTGCGTATCCGATTCCATGACCGAAGACGCGGCCGTGTTCGGCGGCCAGAAAAACATGATGGCCGGCCTGGAAAACGCGAAAGCCTTGTACAACCCCGACATCATTGCCGTATCGACCACCTGCATGGCGGAAGTCATCGGTGACGACTTGAACGCCTTCATCAACAACGCCAAAAAAGCCGGCCATGTCGAACAGGATTATCCGACGCCTTTCGCGCACACGCCCAGCTTCGTCGGCAGTCATACCACCGGTTGGGACAACATGTTCGAGGGCATGGCACGCTATTTCACCCTGAACTACATGGATGACAAGCAAGTCGGCTCCAACGGCAAGATCAACCTGGTCCCCGGCTTTGAAACCTATCTGGGCAACTTCCGCGTCATCCACCGCATGATGAAGGAAATGGGCGTCGACTACTCGCTGCTGAGTGACCCTTCCGAAGTGCTCGACACGCCGGCCGACGGCACCTTCCGCATGTACGCGGGCGGCACCACGCAAGATGAAATCAAGGATGCGCCCAACGCCATCGACACCTTGCTGCTGCAACCCTGGCAGTTGGACAAAACCAAAAAGTTCGTACAGAACACCTGGCATCAACCGGCTACCGCCATCAACATACCGATGGGCCTGGAATGGACCGACCAGTTCCTGATGAAAGTCTCCGAACTGACCGGCAAGCCGATCCCCGCTTCACTGGAACTGGAACGCGGCCGCTTGGTTGACATGATGACCGACTCGCACGCCTGGCTGCACGGCAAGAAATTCGCCCTGTACGGCGACGCCGATTTCGTCATGGGCATGACCAAGTTCCTGCTCGAAGTAGGCGCCGAACCAAGCGATGTGCTGTGCAACCATGCCAACAAACGCTGGCAAAAAGCCATGAACAAAATGCTGGCCGAATCACCTTACGGTGTCAACACTCAGGTTCATATCGGCAAGGATTTGTGGCATTTCCGTTCATTGATGTTCACTAACAAACCGGACTTCATGATCGGCAACTCCTACGGCAAGTTCATCCAGCGCGACACCTTCTACAAAGGCGAAGAGCACGAAGTGCCGTTGATCCGCATCGGTTTCCCGATTTTCGACCGTCACCACCTGCACAGAATGACGACGCTGGGTTACGAAGGCGCCATCTACATGCTGACCACGCTGGTGAATGCCGTGCTGGAGCAACTGGACAAGGAAACCAAAGGCATGGGAACCACGGACTACAACTACGATTTGATCCGTTAATTGTGGTCGGGTTAGCGTAGCGTAACCCGACAATCCATGCCAATTGTGTCGGGTTACGCTACCTACGCTAACCCGACCTACCTAAATTAAACGGAGACTCTGATGCCCAGCGTCATGTTGAAGAAAAACGGAGAAGGCAAACTGGTCTTCTATGTACCCAAAAAAGATCTGGAAGAAGTGGCCGAATCGGTCGAGTTCGACAGCCCCGACAAATGGGGCGGCGAAGTCGTGCTCAGTGACGGCTCGAAATACTACTTCGAGCCGATGGACGTGCCACCTGTCTTTCCTATTACCCTACGTGCAAAACGTATAGATGATTGAGGAGTTTAACCATGGCCTTATATATAGTTGAAGCTGACTGTATTTCCTGCGGCGACTGCGAGCCGGTCTGTCCGACCATGTCCATTTCCGAAGGCGCCGTTGTTTTTAAAATCGATGCCAAAACCTGCACCGAATGCGAAGGCGATTTTGACAAGCCGCAATGCGTCAAAGTCTGCCCGATTGATAACTGCATCCTGCCGCTGACGGCGTAAGACCATGAGCCGGAACGCGATTTCACGGGATCTGGCTTTGCGTATCGGGCTGGCGGCACGCGCCATGCCCGGTACCGACATTAAACGCCTGTTGATCGCACTGACTGCGTTTGCAGGCCAGCCCATTGATGAAGAAAAAATTGCGGCGCTGACCATCGCCGATATGAAGACGCTTTGCGACGGCGAATTATCAGGTTTCGACGACAGCGTGCTGCAACGGGGGTTAGCCGCGCTCAAGGGAGTGCCGGCCGAGCCTGAAACCGAAGCCTATGCCGATGGCGATATGCCAGGCTCCGTGCGCATCGCCTGCGCCAGCGACGACGGCATTCATATCGACGGCCATTTCGGCTCCTGCACCCGATTCATAATTTACCAGGTCAATGCCGACGAAAGCCGGCTGATCGACCTGCGCGACACAGCCATGCCGGACGGCTTCGAAGTCGAGGATAAAAACGTTTTTCGCGCCGGACTGATCAAAGACTGCCAGTTACTGTACGTCGCCTCGGTCGGCGGACCCGCCGCCGCCAAAATCGTCAAGCTTGGCATCCACCCGATCAAGCTGGCCGGACGCGATGAAATCCCTACCGTGATAAACAAACTGCAAGCTGTCCTGGCCGAGACGCCGCCGCCCTGGCTGGCGAAAGCCATGGGTGTGCAAGCCACCGACCGCATTCGATTCGAAAGGAGAGCTAGCGAATGATAACCGTTGAACAAACCCGCGAAATTGCCGAAAAAATTGCCCAAATGGGCGTCGATGAAAGCGCGCTTTCCGCGCTCAGGCAGGAATACCCTGGCGTTCATTTCACTTACTGCATGGATGATGACCTGCCCAATAACGAACCGGTACTGGAGCGTGACGATTTCAATATTTACCTGGTTGACGGACGCGATCACTGCCTGTGCCTGACCAATAACCATGACGTAGCCACCGGCATCGTCGTCGCCGAAATCATACCCGATTAGCCAGGCCCGCCTATGTCCGACCGCGATACTCCCGTCACGCTTCCGATCGCTGATTGCAGCCTGTGCCCCTTCCGCGGCAAAACGCTGCTCAGGGGCCGCTGCATGCCCGGAGATACCTGCGTGCTTGCCCAGAGCGGCCGGCAGATCGATCGTTTTTTCAGGGTAAACCCCGTTTATGCCGAACATTATCTGCACGACAGATTCTGGGAGCGGCGCGCCATCGCCGTGCGCTATGCACCGCAAAAATCACTGGTCGAACTGATCCATGACGAAGACGAAGTCGTCAGGCGCGCGGTGGCCTATCGCCTGCCCGTCACCCAATTGCATCAGCTGATCGACGACCCGGACCGGGAAGTCAGGATGACCGTCGCCGACCGCATCGCGCCCGAGGACCTGGAAAAAATGGCCGCGGACCCGGACTATATCGTTCGGCTGACCGTCGCCAAAAGACTGCCGCAGGGCCGCCTGTTCCGTTTTATCCGCGATCGAGACCTGCAAGTGCGCAAAATCGTCGCCGAACGCCTGCCCGAAGTCAGCCTGGGGCTGATGGCGAACGACGAAGCTCCGGATGTCCGGCGCATCGTCGCAGAGCGCATGAGCCCCGCCGATGCCGTTATCCTGCTCGAAGATCCCGACTGGGTCGTGCGCTACACGGCTGCCCAGCGCGTGGCCCCGGAAGCATTGACCTGCCTGCTGAACGATCCGGAGCCGGACGTCCGGGAGGCCGCGCAACAACGATTAAACCAGTATTCCCAGGCAGCGTGCGGGAATAAGAAACCGGAAGTTTAAGCATGTCCAAGCAACCCCTGCACTTCGACAAACCACAACTGGATGGGCAGCAGCTTGCGAAAATCTGCAAAACCACCCTGCCCGACGACGAATTCCTGCTGGCCAAAATCCAGGCGCTGATTCCGGATTACCCGGTACGCCTGGCAACGATCGGCGAAGAATGGTACCGCCTGGGCGGCATCGTCGATATCACCGGCAAGCGTATTGCCGCCAACCTGATCGAATGGGCCGAGCGCACCTTCATCGAATGCGGCCGGGACCTGCAAACCCTGATTGATCACACACTGGCACAAAACCTGATCGCCACCCGGCAGACCGGCAACACCCTGTACGTCGTCATTCAGACCGGAAGCAAAGCCGAGGATTTCATCCAGCTGGAAATCGACAAGACGTACGAAGTATCCGACCGGTTGCTGGTCAGCCCGCGCAAGCCGCCGGAAGATCTGGAAGAATTTATTGATCCTTTGGAGCCTGAATGGCTGCAGACATTCAGCATTGGTACGGCCCGTTACACTTATCGACGTAAAACCGACGTGCCGGTTTTCATGGATGAAATCAATAAATACCACACCGACGAACACCCGGCCCAGCGTTTCATGCACGACTGGAACCGCAGCAGCGCCGGCCAAAAAGCCGTGTTTTCCGACGACTGGATCATCCGCCCGCGCCAGACTACCGGCCGCTTCGGCGAGCAGATCATCAGCGTGGAAATCTTCAACACCCAGAACAAGAACATCCCCCGGCTGGACGATGTCGCGGGCAAGAAAGGCAATGCTCTCAACAACACGTTAAAGCGCTTCGACCGACAGGCCGGCTACCCGTTTGCCTGGTTCTTTCACATGCTGAAAGGCCAACTGGTCTCCCCTCGCACCGGCATCGCCGTGTTCCAGGACATCAGCGGCGATTTCGCCTATCTGCCCGCGCGCGATGCCGCCGTGCTCAAAGACTGGATAGAGATGCCTTATAGCGTATAGGCCGGGCTGGAAACAGGAACGATTTTTTATACCGAGTGCTTGCCAGCACTCACAATCATCATCTTCAATAGGAGAAAAACACAATGGCAATTGCAGACATCAAAGCATTTTCAGAAAAGGCGAAAGCTGACCCTGAATTAAAGGACAAGTTACTTGCCTGCATGAAACTGAAGGAAATCCTCAACCTGGCCAAAGAATACGGCTTCGAACTGGATGAAGTGGAACTGTATCCACCCAACGAGCCGCAATTCACGGAAGACCAGCTTTCCGAAAGAATGTGCAAGGCCTTGCTCAGGGTTTAAACGGCAACGGGGCGGCCACTCGGCCGCCCTATCTCCACATCATTCCAAGAAACCGCCATAGTTTGGCGAGCACCGTCAACACCAGGTTTTCTTTAAGAAAGAAACCGAGAATGCCCACCGCAATAGTGAACAGCACCACAAAGCCGAATGGCAGAGGCGGCGCGTATATGCCCAGGGCGTTAAAACCGGCCAGTGCACCCCAGACCAGAATCCCCGTCATGAAAGCCACGACGCCGCTCAGATAAGAAACAGCCAACCGGTCAAATAAACGGGTCGATGAGGCCTCAGGATGAGTTTTACGTTTATCTCGCATCCGCGCGTCTCTCAAAAACAAACAAAGGCAAAACCCATGATAGCGGGAATGACGCTTTAGCGGAACCCGGCATTACAACGTTGAAAGACTCGATTTGAATCCCTGTCCGATGTCGGGCATGTTTTTTATCCCGTTTGGCGCATGCTGCCGGAAAGGCAAACCCGTAGGGTACGCAGTGCGTACCAGACTGTGAAAGAATTAGTGAAAAGCGTCATAAAAAGCCTTATTCACCACGAAGATCACGAAGGACACGAAGAAAAAATAAAATTAATCAATAACTTAAAACTTCGTGTGCTTCGTGTCCTTCGTGGTTAAATCTTTTAAATTGAATACTTTCACAGTCTCGTACCTGTGTTCGAGGCCTGTGATGCACGGGCAGTGTTCTAAAAATAACTTCCTGAAACTGGAATCTTGCATGGGATATGCCGGCCAAAAGCAGGCGCTCCAGGCGGCGCAGCGAAGCGCATCGCCCGCGAACGATGCGCCGCCTGGCGTCGGCACATCCTATGTTTAAACAGGGACATTATTGACGACCAAATCCTTGATACATCAGCCTACGGATGCGAAACCGAAACAATCACCGCATTGCCTAAAGAATAAGATAACCGTGGCGTATTGATTTCCTTAAGGGTGATATGCCCTGCATTAAAATCCTGCCCTGTAAAGGTTGTAGCCTGCACGCTGGTATCGGTATCCGCTCCGCAACAGGCGATTGCACGGACATGCCCAATGGCGATTTCAGCATTTCGCGTATCGATGGCTTTGGTCCGAACGGAAATATAAGCGTCGGCTGTATCGCTGAAGGCTATGGCTGAACCGCCAATGCTGACCCCGGTTGTGTCCGCGCTGGAAACACCTGTCCCTTCGGCAAATGCCAGGCCATCGGACTGCGCGACTGAAACGCCCTTGCCCGCGGTTTGCCAGATGCCTCGCCGGTCGGCAGAGGTCATGACATCCGTTTTTGCCGCCGCATGCGTTAGCCCCGAGGCAAAGGCGTTGGTCATCATCGTTGATGAAACAGCGCCAGCAGTAACAGAATCCAGCATGGCTTCATTGAGAATGACCGGAGAGAGGAAATCGGGAAGGGAAACCGGTGTTTCGGCGTATGCGGAGGAACTTGCGGAAATAAAGGCTAACAATATGGCCCAGGCTTTTCTCATGATGACTCTCCCAATAACATTAATTTTATGTAATTATTCAGCGTACTCAAGCAGGGAAATCAGCTCTGACTGTTAGTCATCAATGCCGGCTGTTTTGTTCAAATCATCACGCGCGGATTCCGCGTTTGCATACTGCCCGCCTCTCTGATTTCAGTGGTTTTATCAGGTAGCGCCGGATAAGGGAGGGTTAGCAATAACTTTCGAGTCTGTGGGTGGGAACAATTGTTTATTCATTTTGCACCGACTAATAGTCAGTCAATTTATGGCGGGTAAGTTGCAGGTGTGAATTCATTTATGCTCTCTGGATACTTGTGCCCCAGAGCATGTGGCGCATGCCCTATTCGGCGTCCAGGTCCTCAGGCTGGTCCGGCGGTTCGTCCGCCTCCTCGAATGCCTCGGGATTGTAGATGCGGTACACATCATAGGGCGCCACAAGCGTATCGAAGACGATCGAGAAAGGCAGGTCGACGATCAGCATGGATGCTATCAATCCCTGAATCCATCCCGGCTCCGACCGCTTCCCGGTGAAGATTTCGCCCGTTTCTTTCAGGTCCTGCCTAACGCCGGGATAGGCTGTCCATTCCTGGCCGGAGATTTCATCCCTCGCGCGTATGCTTGAGCAACCGGATAAAAAAATGCTCAGGACTACCGCCACAACCCATCTTCCAACATTGGATTTCATCGCTTTTTTCCTTTCAACCAATCGAGGTGATACCCTTACGGACCAGCCAAACTTACAGCGTAAGTCGACCGGAATCAGGCCATCCGGAACATAGGACTCAGTCAATTTAATCATGACGGGTAAATTGTAGGTGCGAATTCATTTATGCCCTTCAGGGTATTCGCACTATATGAATACTCTGCAAATTTTACTCGTCAGAACAAGGCTGACTAATTACTATCCCGAGGCGCGACCAGCGGCTGTCCTGAACCAGGGCACGATTATCTGTTTTATGAGACCGGTCAGTCACGGTGTCAGTTCGATGCGATCCATTAAAAATTGAGCGATGTCATGGTGAATGTGAAATTTCAGGCCGGGAGTTCCATCTGATAAAGCCCGGCAGGGGCGGCTTCGAAAAGCTGGGTTTGCCGACCCGGCGCTATTCATGCCGAACACCAAAGCACTTCCAAAAGAAAGCCCTCGCCTGGAAAAATCCGGGCGAGGGTCGGTTGGGTGCGCTCCGTTCAAGGCGGATTGCTAACGCGAATCCGCCTTACGGTTTTAAAGGTTACTGCCCGGAACTTGAAAATGACATGGACGTTGAGGATGTAGTCGGGTTTGCGGGCGTTTCAGGTACCGGACAGTCGACCTGGTGCTCGACATCCACATGCACGCCATAAAAATTGTTGGCGTTCACAGTAATGCTGCCTGTCTGCCCTTCGGCGATCGTCTTCCATTGGAACAGGCCGGGGGCTGGATTGCCGCTCGGTGCGGTCGCGTAATCCTGAACCTTGATATTATTATCGTATACAGAGCCGAATTCATTCTCACCTGCGGGATTAAGCGCGAATCGCCAGCCTTCATTGAGGGTGATCGTAATAGTTACAAGCCCCCCCGCATTAGGCTCGGAGAACTGAACGGTGCCCGCCTCCATGGTCTGGCCGGCAAATAACGTGACTGTTTTAGCAACGCCTTCATACGACGTGTAAGTCGCCCAGTTGCCTTTGGGCGTATATCTGGTCCCGGCAGCCCAGGCGGTTTCATCTTCAAAACATTCCGTCTCCTGGCCAACCGGGTTCCAGCAGAAGGTCAGATTGCTCAGCCCAGCCGGATTCCCGCTTTCGTTCACCGGGGATGTTAGGCCGGAATCGCTGTTCTTTTGCGGGTTATACACGTAGACATTGGCATCGTTGCTTCCCTTTACAATCGCCGCGCCAACGCCATCCGGAGTCGCGTTAAAGGCAACGGAAGTGCCATCGGTAACAGTCACATCGATCGCGTTGTTATTGCAGCCCGGATTTCCGCTGACGTCAGTGAAGGTAGCATCGAACGAGTCACTTGTCTCACTATAGTTAGCTCTGGCGCTACTACAACTGTAGTAATTGACGTTGCCAAAAAAAGCGTCGCCTACACCCTCGCAAGTCCGGTTACCTCCGTTGTTTAACTCTCCTGCCCTGTCTGGAAAAATAATGTATGGCGTAATGCCTCCGTCGGATATCCTGGCACTTGCAGTACCAGTACCTTCTTGCGGTTCAGCAGCCATAGCTCCGCTGCCGAGCCCCAGCGCCAAAATGGATGTCATGGCTGTCATAGCCAGTCTGGTGTGTTTTACCTCTTTCATCTTTCCTCCAAAAGCCTTGGTTTGGAACAATCCCTGTCAATTCAATTACTCAAAGGCCGCGGCAAGCGGGACGAAGAGACAGGCACGACACTCAAACCCTTCATATCCCGCCCCCACGGGCCAGCCGTCTGATTATTAATAAGCGAGCGCAGTTTATCGGCTGACGCTAACGCCGCGCATCCTTCAAATGGAGGAGAAATTCATCGGTCTATGCCCGCATGAACAAATAAATCAGCCGCAACAGATCGGATTGCCCCCGCGTGGCGGTTTTGGCGAACACGCTGCTCAGCTGGCTGCGCGCGGTGCTGATCGCGACGCGCCAATGGGCGCAGTAATCGTTGAGCGTCAAACCATCCGACAGCGCGCGGCAGATCCGGGCTTCGGCATGCGTCAGATTGAATTGCCCGGTGAAAAAATGCCATTGCCTGGCATGATAATGATTCGGGTCCCGCAGCGTGACCCTATACCGGGCCACAGGCATATTCGGCCGTGAGGACTCGGGCAGGCGAAAGCAGGTCAGCAGCAGCCTGTCCCGGTCCTGCTCGCCAGACAGCAGCAGGATAAGCGGTCCCGGTTCGGTCTCTTCCCCGTTTACGAAAGCCGCGAAGCGGGCAGCATTATGCGAAGGCGGCAGGCTGAATTTCGGCTGCAACATGAACGGTATGCTGGAACGCCTGATAATTTGATCCGCTTGCGAGGTGACATACATGACCCGCCTTCCATTATCCAGCAACAGCACGGCATCATCCGCGCGCTCCAGGCACGAATGGCAATGCGCGGTTGAAAAGGTCTTGTACAAATCGTTAGCGGCTCGGTCCGCAATCCGGCGCGGCAACTCACGGCGTTCGGCTTTGAACGTGGAAATAGTCACTCCAAAGTCTCCTATAGTGCTATGGGTACTGCCATTTCCCGCTATGGAAATGCCCTGTTTCTTGCACAGTCCGAAGAGTACCAGAAAGCAAAGATGCAGAATGTCGGTGGCAGCGGATATTAAAACAAAAGCCGACAGCCGATCAGAAAACATGATGATCAATTGATTGCTATCAACCCGCCTCTCACGAATAATGCCTAGGCATCCCTGACGCCGGCTCCGATGGCGGTAGCCAGAAAATACCGGGCGATGCGGCGCCTTAGCATCGCCTCCAGCCGGTACGCATCAAGACCGCTCACTTCCTGATAAAGACCGGGCGCGATAGTCGCGAAAACCTGCACCAACCGCGGATCGAAGTGACTGCCGCTGGCCCGTTCGAGCTTGGCGATGGCATCGAGCACCGGCCACGGTTCCTTGTAGGCGCGTTTGGTAGTCAGGGCATCGAACACATCCGCGATGGCGAATATCCGCGCATTCAGGGGGATTGCCTCGCCTCGGAGTCCTTGCGGATAACCGCTGCCGTCGTATCGCTCATGGTGAAATTCAACCACATCCCTCGCCCCCTCCAGCCAGCTTGATTTGCTTAGAATCTCCACGCCCAGCGGCACGTGGGTTTTCATGATCTCGAACTCTTCCGGCGTCAGTTTGCCGGGTTTGAGCAGGATGGGGTCGCGGATGCCGATCTTGCCGACATCGTGCAGCAACGCGCCTGTGATCAGGTCGTGAATTTGTTCTCGGGAGAGCCCGATCGCCTCACCCAGTCGCAACGCATACAACGTTACCCGGTAGTTATGGCTGTTGGTAGCGGAGTCGCGCTCGGCAACGGCACAACCGAGCACGCTTATCAGCTCCAGGTTGCCCTTTAGCAGATCGCCGGACAGTTTGATCAGCCCCCGGTTGAGTGTCAGCACAATCGGATACATCAGTAGCGTCGTAAAGGTGATGCCGAGGGTGACAAACACCAATCTGCGGCCCAGATCTTCCATGATCGAATCCCGGGTCTCGCGGTCGACCTGATAAACCCCCTCGAAATAACCGGCCAGCGAATCCCGTGCATCACGCAAAGGCACCAGGATGACCAGCAGCAATTCACCACGGATGTAATGAAACTCGTGGGAAAATTCACCCACCTTTGGAAAGCGGTGGCGATAGCGATTGATGTCCTGTTCGGCAAGCTCATGTCCCGGCCTGATGATTTCCAGCCTGAGCTGTTTATTGCGGTCATACAGCTCGACAACCAGAAAATGCTGATTGACCAGTTGCCGCGCCAGATCCATCAACTGTTGGTAAGCCGCAGAGTCGAGCCGATCCAGATTGTGCGCGGACTCACCGTTGAATATCGCCGATTCCCTGAGCGCGAGTTCGTGGACGGACTGCTTGATACGTTCGAGTTCCAGCCACAGGAACAGACCGCCGATCACCAGGCTGAGCGACAGCCATCCGAGAAACAGCCGAACCAGGATTTTCCGATGGATGAACCGGCTTGTGGCCAGCACGGCTTCCGAGTCGGCCATGGCTTGATTGCCCTTGCTCACTCTGATTTTCGAATCGCTCATACCGCCGTCCTGCCCGCCGAATGCCGGATGTTTTATACCGCCGGTGCCAGACTGCGCCGCTTCGCGGAACGGGCATCCGCCATTATCGTTACTATTGGCCAGGTTTCAGTTATCATTGCCTACCTCTTACCGCCTTACATAAGGCCGGATTGAAATTGTCGGGAAGCGGGCACTGGCGGCAGGGAAATGCCCGCCCGCTCCAGCATGCATAGTGCCGATTTAAAGAATTTTTGGCTGGCATCCAACAGGCGTCAAGCTTCATTGTACGCGGTGTGGTTGCCGACGCCAGCAGGTTTTTTGCGCAAAATCAGCTCGGCATCCGGCCGAGGCGCCTTCTTTGCGAGGCGGAACTTGCATGAACGAAGCCTATCCAACGGCTCAAACAGCTAAAAGCCGCTGATAATAGAATCCAACCAGCCGCAACGCTGGGCAAGGGCCGGAAATGCTCGCCTCAACCGGTTACGAGACCGTTAATTTCTGTCCTTGCCGTATCCGCCAGCCAGACGGCCGTTCAGTCAACCCGGACTGACGGCCAATTGCGCACACAGGAAGAGGAGAAATCGATGATACCAAAGCTTCATTCCGCTTCTCGCATGCCCCTTACCCTCATCACCGCCAGCCTGCTGGGAGCCTGTAGTTCGTCGGCCAACCCACCCCTGGTTCCGCTCGGCGAGGAAAAAAAGACCAAAACCGAAGTACTCGAGGCGGGGGCCGCGATGTTACAGACCGACTCGCCTTTAGAGCCCATGAACATCTATCTGGATGGTTTCCATGCCTCCAAGGAAGATCCGGCGCATCAAATGGAGGCTCATCATTTCTGCCGCCAGGTTAATCAGGATTTCGCCCAGTGCGTCCTGTTCGACGGCAATACCCGGCAGGCAAACCTGATCGGCATTGAATATATTATTTCAGAAGCGCTGTTCGAGTCCCTGCCCGAAAAAGAGAAAAAGTACTGGCACCCGCATAATTACGAGATCCTGTCCGGGCAACTCGTAGCGCCCGGCGTTCCCGGCGCGGCCGAAATGGAGCTGATGGAAGGCAAAATGAACAGTTACGGCAAGACCTGGCATGTCTGGAACTCTGCCCCGTTTGGCGCAACCGGCGACCGGATGCCGCTGGGCGAACCGACACTGGAATGGTCGTTCAACCGGGACGGCGAGGATATGCCCGGCCTGGTCGATCAGCGGGATCAAAGGATGGGGATCAGCACTAGCGAGAAACGCCGTCAGCGTGCTGAATTGAAAGCGCTGGCCAAGCCGCAGTCCGGCGTTGATGCGCTGAAAGGCAAATTTCCACGACCTACACGCGACCTTCCCGGTGTCGTGGATAAAAAGGCCGCGAGGCTGAAATAGCCTCATCTCACTATTCAAATGCTATACGCAATAGTAAGGAGCAATCACCCTTACCTGAAAGCAACGACTGTTGTGAAAATTGAGTTTTGTTATTAATGCCCATACTTCGAGAAAGCGTTTCGGGTCGAATTAATTCGACCCTACAGTTTACCGTCGCGCTGGCGATACTTTATTAAACCCGTCGCAATTCAACTGATGCGTAATATCAGTGACTTAATCCGGATGTAAAAAATCGGCTTCAACGTGAGCTATATCGACTGACCGGAGCCGACCCAAACTCGACGGCCGAGCCGAAGCAGCGAACGATAGTTACTGCACTATAGCGGCCTTCTAAATCTAGTATTCAGGAAAGGCAAAGTCTGCTTAGTAATGAGCATGGAATAAATCAGAAAATTGTAGGTGCGAATTTATTCGCACTATGCGCACGGCGTGTCAAGGCCAGCACGTCAGCATTGCCTCGGGTCGAACAGCCCTTTGGAGCACAAGTACCCTAAAGGGCACAAGTGAATTCGACCCTACCAATGCCGAAGGCAATGATTTGCGTAACATCAGTGGTATAAATTAGGGGCATATGATTGGTACCGTTTTGGTATTCAATTGACGCTGTTCCGGTATCAGACGGCTGCCGCCCCACGCCTTTAAAGATGAAGTAGCGGAAGGTCAGAAACAGCGCCGCCCCATGCCGCCCAGGATGTACAGGGTCTTGTCGCCGGTGCCCATGCCCCCATAGCGCATCGAGATGATCAGCGCCCCGACGATCATGACCATGGGCGCGAAGTCCAGATACCGGCCCCCGATCTCGTGGTGCATTTCCCTAACCTTGCGCTTGTCGATGATGAGCTCCTTGCCCGACTCATCCAGCATGTCATGGATCGCCTGCGGCACGCCCCCCGATTGCTTGACGACGTGGGAAATGTACAGCTCCGGCGACTCGATCAAAATGCCCTTGGCCTCGATGTACTTCCTGACAATCTCGCGGATCACGTCCGGCGGCAAGGGCTTGACGGGGACCTTCCTCATTTTCCACCACAGCTTGCGCATGCGGACCTTTTTCTCGGAGGCGCAGCCGGCTACCTGCACATGGTCGAAAATGGCCAGCCAGAAGGCCATTTGCGTCGGCGTCAGCGAGGTCAGGTCATCGACGGCGATGACCGGCTTGCTGTCGCTGCGGGCCAGGGCCGGGATGATCGCTTGCGTCAAGTCGCGCATGCTCATGCGGTTGACGCGGTTCCTGATCGCCTGCCAGTCGATTGCCGCCGGCGGCGTGCCGTGGTATTCCGCCGGCAGATCCAGCTCTTTCGGGCCGGCATACCTGCTTGTAGCGCTGCGTCCTGGCCAGCACGTCCACCTTGGCGGTCAGGGCGTCCTCGTCGTTGAGCTTGCCTCACCCCGCGATTCTTTTCATAAGTATCTTTTTGAAAATACAAAAATCAAGTTTTGTTACAACAAAAATAAAATTATGCCACAATAGGAACGATCGCTTAAAACTTTACTTGACCTACAAAGAAGTATTACTATTCAGGTATTACCAACTAACCGGAGACCGTAATGCGCGTCACCAGCAAGGGCCAAGTCACCATTCCCCAGAATGTCCGGGAAAGCATGGGCATCCAGCCTGCCGAAACCGAGATCGAGTTCCTTCAGGACGAAAACGGGCGCTGGTATATCGCCAAGGCCCAGCCCCGCCGCAAGAAAGTCAGCCGCTTCCGCACCGCCCACCATAAAGCCAAGCCGACCATGAGTACCGACGAAATCATGGCCTTGACGCGGGGCGAGCCATGGCCGTCGTCCTGATCGACAGCTGCGTGGTCACCGACCTGGCCGCCCCGGACGGCGCCTGGTTCGAATGGAGCGCCTCGACGCTGGAGCGACTGGACCGGGACAACACGCTGGTCATCAACCCGATCGTCTACGCCGAGAGCTCGGTAGGCTTTGAGCGCATCGAAGAGGTGGAGGCCCTGTTCGAGCATCTGGGCTTCGCCATGCGGCCCCTACCCCGGGAGGCGCTGTTCCTGGCCGGCAAGGCCTTCTTGCAGTACCGCCGGCGCCAGGGCCGGAAAGGCAACGTGCTGCCCGATTTCTTCATCGGCGCCCATGCCGCCGTGGCCGGCTACCGGCTGGTCTCGCGCGACAATGGCCGCTTCAGCACTTACTTCCCGAGCGTGGACCTGATCCTGCCCGAGTCAACCGACAGGCTGAACTGACGTGAACCTGAAGGAAGCCGAACTACTATTTCAAGCGGGTGCTCTGGAGGTTCCCGTTATCAAGCAACACGATGCCGGCGAAGGCTGGACCGTCATGCTGGCCGGCAGGCACAAGCTTAACCCCGTACTGGAGACCGCGCGCGGCCAAGTGCGGATATTTAAGCGCCTGGATGCGGCGGTGGGGGTGCTGTTCGAGACTGGCTTCAGCGAGGCCCGGATTGCCCGATAAGAGCATTATTTTTCCGCCGCAGATAGGCTTTGATCAGACAGCGCGCCATGTTCACCTGGCGTTCGGCAGGCCATTCAACGCACTGAGCTGCGCAGTCTTGAATGGCGGCTTCCAGGTCGTGGATCACATCGTCAATCTGAAAGTGCCCAAAGCGGCTTGTACCGATGAAGAGCCGGCGATGACGCTGGCCCGCTATTGCTTTCAGCAAGGCTGGCAAGGCACGGCGGCGGGCATGATGACCGCGGCCTCGATGAAATCGCTGCGCATCCGGCAGCGCAGGATGGAAGGCGTCGATGTCATGGCGTTGGTCACTACCGGCCTATCCAACGCCCGACGGGCCGGCGATCCGGCGGAATGGCGAATGCTGCAGCCGGTTTGCCTGGACCACGATACCATCAATATCATGCTGGTCAGCACCGCCCGGTTTACGCCTTCCGCCATGGTCGAAGCCATCATGATCGCCACCGAAGCCAAGGCCGCGGCCTTGCAAAACGCTGCCATCAAAAGCGCTGTCTCCCATGCCATTGCCACGGGCACCGGTACCGATGCCATAATCATGGCCTGCCCGGAAGCCGGACAGCCTCGCATTGAATTTTGCGGCAAGCACGTACTCATGGGCGAGGTCATCGCTCAATTAGTGATCGAGGCTGTGACGGATTCGATCCGCTGGGAATTGGCAGCCACATGATCTATCCTATTGCCATCAAGCAACCCGGATAATTGTTCAGTAAAAAGCCCATGTACCGTATCACAACCCAGCTCAGCGAAGTGTTCAACTGCACCGTTCCGGAACTGGAAACCAAAGGCATCCTTGCCAAGTTCAAAGCCTGGCTGAAACGGCATCCGGAATTAAAGGTTTGCCATGATATCCGCCATGGAGAAGAGATAAATGGCGATATCGCCGACAGGTTCTTTGCATATTATTAAAGCCGTAGGGCGAACTGAGCTCTGCTTTTCTAAGTTGACTGGCTTGTATCGACCCCTATGTGTAGTCCCCAACTATGTGTATATGTCATGGATTGGCCTTGAACGAAGCCGTTTAGGGCCAATCGCAACTACACATATTTACAATGATTGAAGAAATTGCATCAACGCATCATCGGTCGGATGATAACGGTACAGGGTCGTTTCTGGCTCTTGAAGTCGTGCCAGTGCCTTGTTTTTCATCGCCAAGTCGGCCTCCACATATCGATGGGTAGTGGTCGTGCTTTCATGTCCTAACCATAAAGCAATCACGCTAAAAGCCACGCCAGACTGTAGCAGGTGCATCGCTGTCGTGTGCCGAATCGTATGCGGAGATATTTTTCGTTTGGAGAGGCTGGTAACCGTCTGGGCTGCACGAGCGACTGCGATATTGAGTCGCTGCGTGACATTAAATCGCGTCATTGCGTTGCCCTCCTGGTTAGGCAATAAAGCGGCATCTGCACCTAATCCTGGGTTACGCTTCAACCAAGCCCGGATTTCCTGAACTGTTGTTTTCCATAAAGGCGTTGAGCGCTGTTTGCGCCCTTTGCCACGCAGATGGACGCAGGCGGACTCGCCCATGACAATATCGCCTACCTTGATGCCAATGACTTCGGTGACGCGGGCACCGGTGTTATAAAGCATAGTGAGCAATAGATGATCTCGTTGAGAAGTCCAGGTTTCACCAGGTTGACCTAATATCGCCAGCATTTCCTCACGGCTTAGGAAGCCCAGCATAGGACGTTCGAAGCGTTTCATCGGTATGCCCAATGCCTGCTCAATCACGAAAAATGAAGCTACATCGCGGCGTGCGGCGAATTTCAAGAAAGCGCGCAATGCGGTCAATCTCAAGTTTCGGCTACGCACTGCATTGTGGCGTTGTTGCTCCAGATGATCCAGAAAAGCCAGTATCAAATCGGGCGTAATGTCGCTGAGATTCAGTGAGGTTGGCATTTTGTCCAAGCGATGCTGTGTAAAATCCAGAAACAACAGCATGGCATCCCGATAAGACGCAATCGTCCGTGGACTTAAAGCGCGCTGGGTGACCAGATATTCGGTAAAAAACTGTTGAACCAACGCGGCGAAGGACACCGGTTGTGGCGTTGCTACTTCAGTCATGGCGCACCTCCGCTGCCTGGGTAAAGGCTTCAAACTTATCGGCGGCCACCGTCATGAGTTCCGGGATGCCCGTAAGATACCAATACGTGTTGGTGATCATGGCATGTCCTACATACGTAGACAAAGCCAGCATCTGTTGATCGACATCCAGGCCTTGTGCCTGCCATAGCAACAGGCGACGCACAACAAAGGTGTGCCTTAAATCATGGATGCGTGGACCTTGATGTGCGCCGCGATTGACCCAGCCCAACTGGTCCCGTAGGCTGTTGAAGACGCGATGCACTTGGCGCAAATTCAGCGCCTGTCCAAGACGCCGGCCACGTGAACCGACAAAAAACGGCGTATCCGACGTCACTTCGATAATGCCGTTTCTGAGTAACCGATACTGTTTAAGCACCTCTACGGTGCTTGGGTGGAGTGGCACACAACGGGATTTAGCAAACTTGGTTTGCCTTATGGCCAGCGTGCCCGCCTTCAAATCGACATCCCCGTCTAGTAAATGCAGGGCTTCGGATATTCGAAGCCCCGTGGACGCGATTAACCCGAACAGCGTCTCGTAGGTAGCGCCACGTAATCCAGGAATAAATGATGTCAGATGATGGGCGGCCGCCAGTAAATCGATGATTTCTTGTTCGCTATAAATATGCGGTGTCAATCGCTGCCCAGTTCGACCAAAAATGCCGTCGTCAGGTATCTCTGTCCGAGGGTCAAACTGTTGCAGATAACGGCAAAACGAGCGCAGATGCTTCAAACGCCGTGCCCAGGTGGATGGATTGTTGGCGTGACCTTGATCTTGTCTGGCCCAGTCTGCCATCATCTCAACCGTCAGCGGCTCCTGAAGGTTCAGTCTATCGATGTAGCGCGCAAAACTGAGGATCGAATATCCCGGCGTACGTAAACCAAAGCCCAGACGACGCCGTTCACGCAAGTAATTTTCGGCATGGGTTTCCATGGTGATGGTTGTGTTCATGACGCACCCCCGGGCCATGGCAAGGCAACCGCGGTCAGGTTTTTGCTATCGAGTTTGGCGTAAACCAATGTGGTGTTCAGTGAGCGATGCCGTAAGACATCCGCGACTTCTTTGAGGGAACTGCCCGAATCCAGAAGTCTGCTTGCCATGGTATGCCGTAGAAGGTGTGATCGCGTGTAAGGCAAACCCGCTCGCGCATAGGCTTGGCGTATCGATTTTTGGATCAGATCGGGACCAACAGGCTGATCACGGGGTGCGACATTCCGCACGAATACAGCCCGGTTACTGGTGGTTGGCCGTTCGTACTTCAGATAATCTGCAATCGCTTGGCCGGTTGCCGCTGGCAAAGGCAGGATGTCCTCACGTCGCCCCTTAGTGCCGCGTAGCGTGATAGTCGCAGCCGACCAGTTAATATCATCAAGGCGAAGGTAAGCAACTTCGCTGCTGCGTAAGCCAAGGTCCAGCGCACAATGGACGATGGCCGCTGTTCTGAGTGGCGCCGGCCCGTCATGCTTCAGCGCACCTAACAAGCGTTCGACTTCGCTGTTGGTGAGTGTCTTTGGCAGAGTGGCTTGTTGCCAGTTGGCCGGGAAGCTGGTGACACCTATCAAATGATGTATTGCATCGCCCAGAGTAGCGCGATAACGAAAATAACAGCGTAATGCCGAAACGGGCATCCCGATACTCGCCGACACAGTGCATCGTGCGCTTTGGCTGGCAATAAACTGGCGAATCTGATCGGGCTTTATAGCCGCAATCACCACGGATCGTCCGGCAAACTGTTCTAAAAGCAGACTGCGAATGATAGCGAGATAGTGCTTACGCGTTCTGGTTGCGAGCCCCCGGACGTGGTTCATGTAATCATCGAATCGCTGTAGCTCTTCATCTACGGGGGTTGGAGCCTGTGAAGGATCGGCAATGATGGCGTGGGTGCGTAGCAGTGCTAACAAATGCCCCAATGCCGCATGCAAATCTTGGGCGTTACTGAATGCAGGTTTTGCGCATCGACAGTTCGGCAGATGCTCATCGAGAAATCGCTGAATTAGCGCTTCATCAATGCGTTTAACATCAATGCTATTCTCGGTAAGCCAGTGAGCGAAATGAGTCAGGCCGGCAAGATAGTTATTAATGGTATTGAATGCATAGCGGCAGTCGAACAAGTGCAGCATGAAAGCGTCGACGAAAGGGGCCAATTGGCTTTCAAGCAGCCAACTACAGGTGTGGTGATCAGTATTCATGACAATCTCCTGAGGTGAATAAGTTCTCACTTCAGGACGACAGCAAAACTATGTCAAGCCAACCATCGTTCGGTACTGGCCGTAATCCGGTCTAGTCCTGGTTTTCAGGTAGGAGGCGTTAGCAAACTACACATAGTTGGGGACTACACATAGGGGTCGCTATGTTAAGCTTAACATAGCGACCCTAAGGAGTCATATAACGCAAAATTTCGAGCGTCGGTTTGACGAAACAAAGGCGACTGTCATACCTCTCGTTCAAATCAGCATCCAGTTGCTTGATTGCAAGACTTGACCCCGATCTCTGGTCCTGTCAAGGCATCGTGGGCCATAAGTTGCTCTGCAACCTGCTGAGCAAGTTCCGGTTTGAGTCCCCTGTCGATATAAATGGCCTTTAGTTTATGCACCTCATGATGGTGATTTTCCGCCAGTTCTCGCTCTTCCCGCCTTAGGTCGGCATGGGCGGCAGCGACACCAATCACAAGACTCGATGTTGAGACGATGCCACCGTTGGCGCCCAACACGGCTGCGCGTAACCACCCGATACGATGTGCGCGATGTAATTCAGAATGTCTCAAATGAGTTCCTTTCCTTTAGAATTTTAGCATTATGGACAAGGGTATTATTGGTAAGTATTATCGATGTCTTTTTTT
>SWBY01010137.1_pt1 | contig 59951 bp, 65 predicted proteins | sample 4693071 | NCBI WGS metagenome assembly SWBY01 (sample SAMN10267273, study PRJNA491770) | bioreactor metagenome | isolation source: DHS bioreactor inoculated with marine methane seep sediment | place: Japan: Omine Ridge, Nankai Trough | collected 2006-05-06 | reverse complement strand
GGTGCGACTTCTGGGGAGACCTTGTGGTAAAAGGTAACCTTGTACTGGGCAAAGGCTCAAAGGTAAAGGGTGATGTTATTGCTGAGAATGCAACAATAGGTGCCGATTGCGAAATACAGGGCAACATCAAGGTTGTCGGCAATCTTACCCTGCTGGACAGGACAAAGGTCGGTGGTTTAGCTTATGCCGGCAGCAATATGACTGTCAGACCCATGGTTTCAGCAAGGGCTGCCGAGTGTACCGGTGATATCCACGTAACAGGCAGGACTGATATTAAAAGCATCCAGTCAGGCCGTAAGCTGGTCGTCAGGACAGGGTAAACTGCTTCTATGTTTAAATGATTCTTGACTTTCGTGAGCCTTTTTCCTGGCCACTGCATATGAGAACATGAATAATTCGTTCAACAATATTGTGCTGTTTTTCAGTAACTCAGATTCAAAAGTACCTTTGGATAGAAAATCCAGTACATATACAGAGGCTATGCATGCCTGGCTGAATTCATCCAAATCCTCGAAAATATTATTTACGTGATAGTACGCCGACAACCATGGTTTTTTCAACAGACCAGTAACAGTGAAACTGAATGGACCTACAGGACGAATAGCATTGATCTCCATGAGTTCATCACGTACGCTCTCTATCTTTTCCCCATCCCATTGATCTAAGGGTGAGGTCGATGAATCATATTCTTTCCATATAGATACCAATATTTCAAATAGTAAAACCTTTTTCTCTTCAAGATGGATTATATGATAATCTTTATGAAATTTGGGAGTGCTAAATAAATAATCTCTTAAAAGTGTCCTCAGTTTCTGTGATGAATCTCCTTCAATATCATCTAATTTTTCAAGTATCTGATATTCCCTATCACTTAGCTGTACGACAACCCATTTAACCATGTAATCTACCTGAAAATACCAATATAAATTATTCTTTATTGGTAGTCAGTCTATAAATAAACACAACATATTGATTGGTTCTCATGCAGTAAACAGATAGTACATGACATAAACTGCCATGAACATCAATGCAAGTAGCAACGAATCTCCAACCGGGTTTCTCTTCACAGGATCCCTTGGATAATGTTTCTTTTCATCTTCCAAATACGATATAGAATCCCTCCGGGTTCTACCGCCTAAATGTCCAATAAATCGAAGTGTCAAACTGTCCTTAAACAGCATAACCGCAAGTACCGGGTTTTTGGAAAACCATTTCAGGAATGATATGATTACCAGACAGATGTCCACGGTCCACTGTGAGCCCCTGGCCAGCGGTTCATTGATGAACCACATAAAGACCTTGCTACCCTTTCTATATGTCCAGTCGATATCAAGGGTAATGGTAGGTTCCACATGCAATTTCTTAAGCAGCAGGAAGAAACCCAGAGCTGTAAACATTAAAAGCTGGAGTTCACCCACAACATGAGGTATAGTGAACGGCTGGAAATGCACTTCATACGGTAACAAGTCATACAGCACCTTCGGATAAACACCTATCAGGATACACAAGAATGCTGCAATTCCCATACCTGCCAGCATATTTACAGGTGGGTCTTTTGCTTCTATGCCGCGGTCCTTTCCAAAGAAAGCAAAATAGGGGAGCTTTATCCCTACTGACAGGAAGGTACCGATCGATGCCAGCATCAACATGAGAAATATAATATAATGATGATCATGTTCGGCTGCTGCAATGACCATTGTCTTGCTAACAAATCCGCTGAACAGCGGCATACCTGATATTGCAAATCCGGCCACCATGTACATTATCAGGGTAATTGGCATTTTCTTGTATAATCCGCCCAGATCAGTGAGTTTTCGAAAGCCTGTAGAGTATATAATCGCACCGGTAGACATGAACAGCAGGCCCTTATAGAGGATATGGGCAAAAGCATGTGCTGCAGAGCCGTTTATTGCCATATATGTTCCAATACCCACACCACACACCATATAGCCTACCTGACTTATGATATGATAACCCAGTATCCTTCGAATATCGTTTTCTAACACAGCATAACACACGCCAAAGATTGCCATAAAGGCACCCAGCCACATCAATATCTCGGTACCGGAATATGCCCTCAACAGCACATATACTGCAGTCTTGGTGGTAAATGCCGATAAGAACACGGCCCCAACTATGGTAGCTTCCGGGTATGCGTCTGCCAGCCATGCATGCAGGGGCGGGACTGCCGCATTCAGTAAAAAGCCAATGAGTATCAGGTATGTATCCAGACCGTCGAGACCGATATGACCGAATTCAAGTGAGCCCGTTTCTACTACCCGTAGTACAATTCCCGCAAGCAAGCATAAACCACCGGCTGTATGAACCAGCAGATACCTGAAGCCTGCATCAATGGATGCCTTTTCCTTTTGGAACCAGATCAGGAATACAGACGAAAAGGCCATGATCTCCCAGAAAATGAACAATGAGAACAGGTCTCCGGAAAACACTACGCCCAGAGCACTTCCAACATATAAGAAACCGGCAATAAAATGACCATGCTCTTTTACATGCAGGGAATAAAGTACACCGATAAAGGCCATTATCACAAAAACATATCCGAATACCATACTTAATTTGTCTACCTGGCCAAAGATCAGGTCATATCTAAGGTAACCATATGTCCATTCGGTCCCGGATTCCATTGCCAGGATATTTGCTAACCCGATCACCGGGATTGTAAGTACATATAACTGCCTGGCCTTGCCTTTAAACAGGGGGACAAGCATGGCACCAAGTATAAATATGGTTACAGGCGGAATCCAGTTAATCATAATAATCCTCCTCTTTCATCAGCCATTGATGACCCAGGAACTTGACCACAAATACCATTACCACACACCCGACAAATCCAAAAATTGCATGAAATGCCGGGAATTCAGCGATATGGGCAAGGGATAGGTGCGTTTCCCTGATTCCCATAAGAATAAGTTCCAGCAGGATCAGTACAACCAGGCTTGCATAGAACAGTTTTTTAAGTAATGCCAGATTTTTTGGTTCATCCAAAAATCCCATATCAGATTCCTCCTGTAGTCACATTCTGGACCGCTACATTGACCAGTTCCAGGAATAAATATGGCGCATCAGGCCAGATTCCCAGGATCAATGACCCGATCGCAGTAAGTGTGAGTGGAACCAGCATAAACGGACTTGCCTCCCCGAATGTCAGCTCTTTATCTGGTTTTTGAAAGAAGGCAGTATATATCACTGGGAAGAAATATGCCACGTTCAGCAAAGCACTTGCCAGCAGCACGATCAGGATCGGTAATTGATTCAATTCTACTGAGCCCAGCAGCAGGAACCATTTACTGACAAACCCGGCAACAGGCGGGGCTCCAGCCATACCCATGGCACCCACGGTAAAGGCCAGCATAGTTATTGGCATCTTCCTGCCAATTCCCTTCATTTCACTGATATTCTCCATCTTTGCTGTTACAATGATAGCACCTGCACACATGAACAATGTGATCTTCATAAAAGCATGGTATGGTATATGCAGCATCCCGCCTGTGATACCGTCCGGTGTCAGCATTGAAACGCCAAGCACGATATAGGAAAGCTGGCTCACAGTAGAATAGGCAAGCCTCTTTTTCAGGTTATCATGCGTCATTGCATAAAAGGATGCCACAATGATGGTAATGCATACGAAATACGCCATCATCAGACCAATTCCTGTCTCTCCCATAAGGTCCACACCAAATACATAAAGTATCACCCTTGTTGCTGTGAACACACCTGCTTTTACTACAGCTACTGCGTGAAGTAAGGCAGATACGGGTGTGGGTGCCACCATTGCTGAAGGCAGCCATGAATGCAGCGGCATAAATGCCGCCTTTGCCGAGCCGATCATGAATGTGATAAAGAGTATCTTTAGCATGACAACGGGTATACCATGCCCGTCCAGAATCCCATTGAAAGCAAAATCGGTAGTGCCTGTATAGTAATAGACCGCTGCTACAGAGAAGAACAGGAATATACCGGCAGTCATCAGGTATAACAGGTATTTGCGTCCACCGCTCATGGCTTCCGGAGTTTCGTTGTGTATCACCAGCGGATATGTGGAAACTGTAAGTACCTCATAGAACAAGAACAATGTGAACAGGTTGGCTGAAAATGCAATCCCTATAGCACCCACGATGGCGATGGAAAAACAGAAGAAGTACCTGGTCTGGGCATGTTCTTTTAAACTCCGCATGTAGCCAATGGAATAAAAAGTGGTGAATATCCACAAGAACGATGAGGTCAGGCCGAACAGTTCACCGAATGCATCCACTTTGAATTTGATGGGCAGGTTGGGAAGCATCTCTATAACTGTGAATTGCATCACACTACCTGCCAGTATATCAGGCAGCATGGAAAGGACGGTAAGGAACAATACGACTCCTGCAGCAACTGACCACCCGTCCCTGATATTGGGATGCTTGGAAGAGAATATGATCAGGACAGCACAGATCACAGGGATCAGGACCGCGAGTAATGGTTTTATAGTAATTATTGTTTCCATGTTTTTGTCTCCTACCCGGGCAAAATAATCTGTACCATTGGTGCCATAATTTCCTTAAGGGGATACAATGCCAGCACCCCTAATAGGAATGTCAGTGCCGCCAGTATCAATATGGGGAGAAGCATACTAAGTGGCACTTCGTCCACCTTGCCCCCTTCTGCCCTATAGAAATACATGTTCTCAAACACCCGCCAGAAATATACAATATTCAACAGGCTGCTCAGCATTATCACTCCGACAAAAACCCACATGCCAGCCTCGATTGCACCAAGGGCCAGATACCACTTACTGACAAATCCCACAGTGGGCGGGATTCCTATCATGGATAATGCCACGAGGGTGAATGCCGCAGATGTATACGGCATCGTCTTACCGATGCCTTTAAAATCGTTGATGTTACGAATGCCGGTCTTATAGATTATGGCACCGGCCACCATGAACAAAGCAGCCTTCATGATACCGTGGTTCATGATATGGATGATCCCGCCAGTCATTGCGATCTGGTTCATCAGGGCTACGCCCAGGATGATATATCCTATCTGGCTCACACTGGAATATGCCAGCATTCTTTTAAAATCTGTCTGGGCAATGGCCAGTACCGACCCTGCAATGATAGCAATGGCTGCCAGCCATGCCAGTACAGTATGGGCGTGGACAGTGGAAATGATAAAATCAGGTTTGAATATGGTGAACATTACCCGTATCATCACATATGCCGCCACTTTTGTAAAGGTGGAAGCCAGCATTGCACTGACCGCAGAAGGTGCCAGGGAATAGGCATCTGGCATCCAGGTGTGTAACGGGAACAGCCCTACTTTAATACTGAAACCCACAAGGAAAAATGCAAAGGCTGCCAGCACTACTTTGGGCCGTTCATCAAATGCCAGGGGAAGACGGTCTGCCAGGTCTGCCATGTTCAAGGTCCCTGTCACCATATAGAGATAGCCGATACCCAGCAGGATAAATGAAGCTGAAACTGTCCCGATGATAAGATAATTCATGCTTGCCATTAAGGCATCCCTGCTTTTACCCACCGAGACCAATGCATAGGCTGCAATGGAAGATATCTCAAGAAATACATATACATTGAAAAGATCACCTGTGACTATCAACCCCTGCAGACCCGCAGTAAGCAGCAAGAACACGGTATAAAAATTTATGGTCCTCCCGGGAAGTTCTTGTTCAACACTCTTTTTGGCATATATTGAGACTATGAAGATTATGAAAATTACCACTATACTGACGAAGCCATTCAGGTAATCAATGGCATATTCGATGCCGAACGGGGGTTCCCACCCTCCCATGGTATAACTTATACTGCCTGTTTGCATAACTGTCTGGAGATTCGATATTGAGAAGATAAGTGAACAAAATATTACCAGCGTTACGAAATAAGGTATCAGTCTTTTATTATAATATCCGATAATGGGCACAGTAATAGCTGCAATGAGTGGAAATATCACCACCAAGGCAGGAGCATTATCAAATATCATGACTGCAACTCCAGTATCTGGTCTTCTTCGATGGTCCCGAACTCCTCATATATCTTTATGATCAAGGCCAATGCCACTGCTGTAATACTTACACTGACTACAATTCCTGTAAGTATCAATACGTGAGGGATAGGATTTACGTAAACCACATGCTCCCCGTGTATATAGATAGGCTCAGTACCGCCAATCACATCCCCTATTGATATATAAAAAAGAAATATGGCTGTGGAGAAAATATTCAATCCGATCACTTTTTTAACAAGGTTCTTCTTGGCAATAACAGCATAGAACCCTATCATCATCAGGGTCACATATATCCAGTAATTGTATTTGGCAAGGATCAACTCTTCAATCATCACTGGTACCTCCGGGATAGAATTCAAGGAATATAGTAACCATCACAGCCATTACTGTGATGCCTATACCAACTTCAACTCCACCGTCGATCAGGAGTGCCCGGACTTCAGCAGCATGATGAACGAAAGGCAGTGGGACTGCCCCGTAATCCAGGTATTTTCCTCCGAAAATAATTGCCAGTAACCCGATCCCTGAAAAAATTAACACGCCTGTTGAGCGCATGATCATGTTGGTCTTTTCTGTCAGCTTTCTCTTTCCTTCAGTGACCCCAAAGGCCATGACATACAGGATCATGCTGGCTGCCAGGATCACACCGCCCTGGAATCCGCCACCTGGGCCGCTGCCACCGTGAAATATCACATACAACCCAAATATCTGGATAAAGGGCACCATTAACCTGATAACCGTCCTGATTATCACGTCTTCCTCTTTCAATCTTCCCGCCTCCTTAGCAAGAGCAAAACCGAAACTCCAGCAGTAAATATCACAGTGGTCTCCCCAAGGGTATCGTAACCCCTGTAATCTGCCAGGATGGCTGATACAATGTTCTCAACACCTACTTCATCTTCACTGTGCTCGATATAATATGGCGCTACATGCAGGTTTGTCGGGGCATTGGGATCTCCCATGTCAGGCATGTCCTGTGCCGACCATATCAACAGGCCACCGACAAGTAATACGGTGATCAATGGTAATATCCTCAATCTTCAGACCTCCCTGTGGTCCTGGCTAAAGTAAAAATAAAGAGCACAGTGGTAATGCCTGCTCCCACCGATGCTTCAGTAAACCCGACATCCACGGCCCGAAGCTCTACCCATACAATAGCCATAATAAGGCTGTATAATGACAGGATAATTACTGCACTGAGCAGATCCTTTACCGAAATAGCGGCCAGTGCTGCTACTACAAGGAAGAACAGCATGGCAATATCAAGAGCCCATATCATGCTACTGCCGCCTCCATGGTTGTAATCCGACTTTATATGCTGCTCTTGCTATTGCATGGGTGGCTACAGGATTGGCCACAAAAATGAAAACGACTAAAAAAAACAGTTTTACACTGATAAAGTTGAAACCATTGTATATTATTAATCCGGTGATAGTCAATCCTACTCCGAGAGTGTCGCATTTTCCAGTAGCATGCATCCTTGAATAAAAATCAGGAAGCCTTAGTAAACCTATAGTGCCAACTACAATGAAAAATAACCCGGAAATTATAAACACCGCAGAAATCACATTTATTACAGTTATGAGCATCTTGTTCACCTCAATATTTTGTTGCTGCTATGGTCATTATGAAATTCAATAATGCATACACCAGTGCAATGTCCAGGAAATGGGGTCTGCCGTAGATAAATCCAATAAGCACCAATAACAGTATGGTCTTGGTGCCGATCACGTTCACTGCAATTATCCTGTTAAATATACCTGGCCCGTGTATAGCACGATAAAGCGAGAGAAAACTGGTTAATATGAGTAGCAACCCTGCCAGCAGAAATAAATCTTCCATTTATTTATCCTCCATAAACACATGTGCTACTTTTCTCTCCATGGTGCCCTCAAGCAGATCGTCAGCCGGCTCCTTAGCAATAGCATGAATTAAAAAAGTATCATCATCTATATCGATAGTTACAGTACCTGGGGTCAATGTGATGGAATTGGCAAGTGTTGTCTTTGAAAGGTCGGTTTTCAGAACAGATTCAAATGTTATCATGCCAGGGTCGATGGGCATTTTGGGGTCAAGCACCCTTTTTGCAACATCTACGTTTGCAAGGATAATCTGGTACAAAATCCATGGTAAATAAAAAGTGAACCTGAATAGTTTTTTGATATTATTCCCTCTATCCTCATTTACAAACACCATATCATATGTGAACAGTGTAATAAGTGCCGTACTTAACAGGCCAAAAAATAAATGGAACCAATCCAGAAATGTGGATAATAATAGCCAGAATGAAAATAACAGGACAAATAATGCTAAGAATTTTGTAAATTTCATCCGTATCTTTCCCGATTTTTTGTTGTATATAATCTATAAGATTATGTACTCCAAGTAAATGCGAGCGTTAGCGAGCATTTTCTTGATGTAGAGTATGATCCTATATGTTCGTCAATCAAGGCATTAACAAGGATGCCAGGTTTAACCAAGTTTTACATAAGATTCATATGTCATATTAATATATTGTGGTTTAAAATTTCTTTTTAAATTTAAAAAAAGTTGTAACTAATTGATACATTTTTGCATAAAACAATACAAAAACGTAAAAAAATAACACTTCCCCCACCCGTTGGATGGGAGATGTGAAACATTCTGATTTTATGATGCGCTGTTTACCATCAACACAGAGCAAGGAACATTTCTTGCAACCTTTTCAGGAACACTTCCCGAAATAAGCTGTGAGAGTCTGCCCCTCTTTGTGTGTTCCATGACTATAAGGTCAAAGTCATTTTCCCTGGCAAATCTGATAATTTCTTCAGCAGGCTTACCATTCAGGACTACTGACTTTGTGTCAACACCTACGTTCTTTGCAATTTCTGCCACAGTGTCTGTCACTTTATAGCCTTGCTTGGTAAGGTCATCTTTCAGCTTATGGATCAAAGTTGGTGAAAGTGTAACATTCTCACCAAGCCCTCTGCGTGACATATTGCCTGATCGACCTGAAGCTTCTGGCAGGTAGACCACTCTTTCTTTGATCAATCCCTCTTCCACATCTACAACATGGCATGCAGTAAGTTCTGCGCCATATTCTTTGGACAGGTTTGCTGCAAATAAAGGTGCCTTTTCCAGTTCAGTATCATTGGTGAGAAGCAGTATCTTTTTCAGATCCTGGTCATCTACATTGTCTCTCACAAGCATAAGGTTGGACTTGGCTTTGCGGATCAGTTTTGCCTGTACACTACCTTTTGGACTGTTCTCTCCAGCTCCCATGATCAGGAAATCTGAGTGATTGGCATTTGTCTCTTTCAGGATATCATGGGTAGGACCGCCCACAAGAACCTTGGATGTAGGCATATTAACTCCCAGGTTACTTGCCAGATCTTTCAGGGTTTCAAGATGTTTCTTTCCTGTGCGCACCATGGCTTCGATAACATTAGGGGTCTGATGCATGTGAGTATTTATCACATAAAGTGATGAAACCTCTGCATTGAGTTTCTTTGCCATCTTCATGGCTTGTGAAGTGGCATTATCTGAGTTTTCAGACCGATCGATTACCAGTTGGATTTTGTTTACTAATTTCATGATATTCTTCCTCCTTAGACCATTAAGGTCTTTCGCGTCTAATTTTTATTTTGTAATGGCAATCGTATATATGTAAGCATCATGATTTTTCCAAATTAGCACAATAAGAACGACAATAAAGCTATAAGGGGGAAAAACAAATACTATTTATCATCATTAATCATAATTGTTCATGAATTTCATTAAATGTTCATCTAGATAAATAATTAGTTCATCATTGTTCAACAAATAGATATATAAGATTAGATGAGTAACAAAAGAACATTATTCCCTGTAAAATACATTAATTTCAATCAACCTACGACGGGATTTTTACTATGGTACAACGGAAACACATCGCACTTGAGGACGAAAATGTAAAAAAAATACAGTCCTTGATCGACAAGCACAACGGCAATTTAAGTGCTGCAATTCGGGATGCTATAGAATTGACAAGTATTGCTCTTCAATATTATCCTACTGTTGAAGATGCGAAATCATTAATAACTACCTTAAAAGAGATACAGGAAGACCAGGTTATCATCCAGGTGCCTTTATTCCAGTGGCTTTTAAAAAAGACACGGGGATTAATTATTGATAAACAGATACTTGACTACATAATTGATCCTTTTAGTATCACTTCTATTCCTGAACTTGAAGATTTTATTAATAATATGTGCCGGGATTTTGGATGGCATGTTGAGGTTATGATTGACTGTGATAATGACGACAATCCCACCAAAGCCACTGTGACATTCACAGGTACACATAAAGAAAATATATATCACCTGGCAAGAATGGTTGGTGAATTTTTAGCTATTTATAAAAAACTGGGTATTGTTTCTGTTCATCCCCAGTTAGGCGAACTTGAAATTGAATTCAAATTAAAACCATCAACCGATGAGGCCCGTCAGGATCTAATTGATAATCTGGGATATATGGTACATATCGAAAAGGAATTAAAAGCTTATCCTAATTTTTGGAAGCGGCTCATCTGGGAGCATAGTGCTACTAACTATAATCTGGTCTCTATTCATAAAAACTTTTATGAAGATCTCATGTCCGGTAAGATACCAAGAGCTTTATTTACTATAGAAAGTGCAACCAGTAGGCCTTTAGAAGATATGCCCCTGTCCCAGTTTCTCCATACGATAAAGATTACTTCCGAAACCTCACGAATGGTGAACAAGGTATATGTAGAAGGAGAAAATCTAAAGATCAGGCACGGCTTCAGGAATATGAAAGCTATTGAAAATATTAAAAATGTGTTCATAAATATTATGGAAGGTAACGGTTATAATTATGATGCGGAAATTACAAGTACATTTATTTATTTGAGACATCATCCTGAAATTGAAGATAAAATACAGGAACTATTTAGTAAATTATCTAAAAATGGGGAGGATGTACAAAAAGTAATCTCAGAATATGTCAAATTTTTAAGAACCGTTCAGGATATTGATGTCATTGAACAAATTAAGAGTTTCGGACGAGGACTGGGCAGGATGCTTATGATCCAGTATGAGCAAAAATATGGATCAAAATACTGGGATATTCAAACTTTCAAAAAAGCAATCGAGCCAGCTGATAAACAGATAAAGTCAAATTGGGAATTGCGGTCAAACTCTTTAAGATACACAGTCCATGAATGCGCATATGCAAATGATCCAAATAAATGTCATATGCACAGGGAAATATTCAAAGGTGCAATTGAATACGCATTTGGTGATTTAGCAGACGTAGATGCAATTAAATTACTCAGCCATGGTGATGAATACTGTGATGTCTATATTTATACACAGTAATCATCAGGCTGTGGCTTCAACGGATGGAGAGATCATTTCAATTGTTTTTTGCGGACAATTCTCCACACACAGACCGCAGTTTGTACATTTCTCCTGATCGATCTCTGCTAAAAACCCGGTTACAGTAATTGCATCTTCCGGACAGTTCTTGGCACATATGCGGCATCCGATACATCCGAATTCACATACTGATTTTACAAGCTTTCCTTTATCATTCGACCGGCACAGCACATGCACTTTTTCAGCATCGCTTGCCATAACCAATATGTCGTTGGGACATTCATCAACACATATAGCGCAACTTTTACACATATTCTTATTAATATGTGGAAGGCGGTCATCACCAATGGTAATTGCACCAAACGGACATGCACGCACACAGGTCCCCCGTCCTACACATCCATAGCTGCATCCTTTTTCACCGTCTGATATCATCATGACAGCCCTGCAGTCCTCGATGCCTACATAATCAATCTTATCTGTACAGTGCACACCACCGTTGCACCTGACAAATGGATATATGCTTTCTGCTTCTTTCACTTCCTGGCCCAACTTCCCGCCGATCTCTTTTACAACATCAAAACCACCCACAGGACATCCATCAATAGGTGCTGTTTCTTCAACAACCTTTTCAGCAAAATCAGCACACCCTGCATATCCGCAGGCACCGCAATTGGCACCAGGCAATACTTCAATGACTTCCTCCACAAGTGGATTTGTCTCTACTGCGAATTTTATTGATGCCCATATAAGTACGATACCTACCAGTAATCCTATACCTCCGATCACCATTGCTGATTGGGCGATCAGTAACGCATCGGTCATGTTGGGATCACTCCGAAGAAGTTAACAAAAGCCATTGAAAGCAATGTGGTGATAAAGAAAGCATGGGGGATACCCTGGACAGCTTCGGGTATCCTGAGCACACTGCACTTTTCTCGGATTGAGGACATAAGCAGCATGACCATAGTATAACCTACACCGGCTGTAAAACCGTAGAAAACACTCTCAATAAAGCCGTATTCAAGCCTTACATTAAGAATCACTACACCAAGTATGGCGCAGTTAGTGGTTATCAGGGGCAGGAAAATCCCCAGCGACCTATACAGGGGAGGACTGAATTTACGAATAATGAACTCAACAAGCTGCACTAAAGAGGCAATAATAATGATAAAACTGATAGTTGTTAAGAACGTAAGCCCAAAAGGTTTCAGAAGAAACGTATATATTAAAAATGCAGCTATTGATGCCATTATCATAACAAACATCACAGCAGCCGACATACCTGCTGCACTTTTTGTCTCCTTTGACACACCCAAAAATGAGCACAATCCCAGGAACTGGACTAGCAGGAAGTTCTTAACAAAAATCCCATTTATTGCTATGGCAAATAAGCTGACATCTTCCATTTACTATGCCCCCTTTTTCAGTTTTCTGATACGGTTGTAATTAACTAATGCCATCAAGACACCGATAGTCATGAATGCTCCGGCAGGTAATATCATGAATGTGGCTGGTGTATCTGAATATATTGGTATACTGATCAATTTAAATCCAAATAACACAATAGCCCCTGTACCTAATAATTCCCTTATGGCTCCGATCGCCACCAGAACGACTAAAAAACCGGTCCCGATTCCAAATGCATCGACAATTGAGTATTTTACATTGTTCTTGATTGCATAGGCTTCGGCACGACCAATAATAATACAGTTGACCACTATCAAGGGTATGAATATTCCCAGTGCTTTATACAGCGGTGGTGTATAGGCTTCCATCACCATGTCGATGATAGTAACAAAAGTACATATTATTATAATAAACATCGGTATGCGGATTATTGGAGGTATCTGTTTTCTTAGCGCAGATACCATAATGTTCGACCCTAACAGGACAAATAACGCAGCACCTGACATACCTATAGCGTTCTCTACAGATGTTGTGACCGCAAGAGCAGGACATAATCCCAGTACAAGAGCAAGTACAGGATTATCCTTTACTATTCCTCTAAGATATTCACCCAAAATTGTCTTTTCTGCCATGATAAGTCCCATCTATAATTCATTCATTTGCTTTAATTTCCAAAATTTTTGCCTGTATTCCATCTATCACAGCCACGGAAGAAACAGTGGCACCTGTAATTGCATCTATTGCACCATCGTTCTTGGAAAGCATTAGATCAGATTGGGCTACTCCTATGAACTGGTCTGTGAATGCGAGTTCAGTTATCTTTGCACCCAGACCCGGAGTTTCAGCATGTGACATGATTTTTACTCCAGTCACTTTGTATTCAGTATCAATGCCGCCAGCAAGAGTGATCATATCCTGCGAGCCACTCTGGTCATGAAAAAAACTATAACCTATCAGATTATTATCTGCATCGAGAGCTCTGAAAAATATAATCTCCTCTCCGGATTTCACAGGGTCAAAATGGTCTGCTAAAGGCATTACATCTACGAGGGCCAGTTCTTTTTGCTCTTGTTGATATATCTTTAACTGCACTTGTGTGGGAATATAGACGGCACCGAGAACTGCTGCGGCAACTACTGACAATACCACCAGTTTTAACAGTACCACACCCATTTCCTTATCCATTTTCACAATGCCACCTCATCAACAGGCTTAGGGGAAGTATTCTTTTCAATAAATGGCGCAACGGCATTGGCAAAGAATACGGCATACAGGACAGCCACCACATAATTGCTGCTAATAAATCCATACATTATAGTCAGTACGCCGCACAATAAACCATAAATGAATCTACCGTTTTTCGTGATTGGAGATGTGGCCGTTTCGGTGGCAAGTATGAACACCCCAAGGAAAAGCATTCCAGTTATCACATATGACAGGTCCTCTCCAAGCAATAAAGCCATCACAACCGTAGTGACAATAAAACTGGATGGTATACGCCAGTCGATATATTTCTTGTATATGAGGTATATCCCGCCAATAACCAAAATGAAAGATGATACTTCTGCCAGCATCCCTGCTCCGGATTCAAATATAATGTCTGAATACTTGCCTAAAAACAGTATATTATATGATGCTGAGCCGATATGCGATACAGAACTTACTTTAGTTAATGCTCCCCACGACATGTTCATAAATACCCAGGCAGCTATCGCAGGATTAAATAATGTGGATCCAAGACCGCCAAATGCATGTTTTACCAGGGCAACACCAAAGAATGCTCCAATTGCCGGAATCCATAATGGAACGGTGGAGGGCAGCAGCAGTGCAATTAGTATGCCTATTGAAACAGCATCTCCATCTTTTATTGTCAATTCCTGTTTTGTCATTTTCTGGATACCTGCTTCAGTGAGTACAGCAGATATGGTGCTTACCAATATCATTGCCAGGGCTGACAAACCGAACACAAATACTGCCATCAGGCCAACAGCCACCAGTATCGCTATTTTGCTCCACATAATGGTCTTGACAGTAACTCCCTGCTTTATGTGGGGCGGATTTGAAACAAACAGTTTCATTTTGTACCTCCTTGTGTAACTGATGTTGTCCCTATATCGCAAGGGGTTTCACATGATTCACAGCCCAGTTTCAGGTTGGGAGACTCCTTCTCTTCAGGAATATTAAATAATCTTATAAGTGCGGTCCTGGCGAAGCGTATCAACTGAAGAATATGTCTGCTGGACGGGCAAACATAATCACATAAACCGCAGTCAACGCAACTATGAACATGAAGTTTACTACATTCGTCGTATCTACCTATATCTGAAAAGGAAGCTATTCGGCCCGGCAGAATATTTACAGGACACACATCCACACATCGCCCACAGTGGATGCAAGGACCGGGTTTGTCCCGCACAACTTCGTCAATGGACTGAACTGTAATTTCAGTTGTAGATTTAATAACAGGAACCTCATCGGTTGCCTGGGCCGTGCCTGAAAGGATGCCGTTCATGATAATCTTGCCCGGCTCACCCAAATATCCACCGCTGGACTGTATCGCATCCTTGAAACTGGTTCCAATACTTACTGTATTGATCATGGGGTTTTTCACTGCCCCGGATACTGTGACATTGACTTCTATGGGTGGTATTCCTTCCAGTACTGCTTTACTGACTGCCAGTGCTCCATAAGCACTGGATATCATCACTCCCGCATCTGCCGGTGTATCTCTATTTGATATCCTTATGCCTGTCATATCATGGGCAAGAAGGTTATTCATTAATGGAATATAATTTCGTTTCGTATTGATGATTTTAATATTGTCTCCAGTTAAACTTGAGCGGATAGATGATGCAAGCTGCCCATCAGTCTTATTTATAATAAATACCCCTTCTGCATCAGATGCTTTCATCAAGAGTTTCATTCCTTCAATTATTTTCGGGATATTGTCAGATGTGCAGTTACTATTTGCATCGCTCGGGTAAGTCAGATTTACCAGGACCGTGGCGATTATTTTTTTGGAGGTTAATGTATTAAAAACAGGGTATCCGTCCAGTTCAACTACCCCCGAATCTTGTAAGGTATCGAATATGTATTCCTTTGAGGAATTCGTGCAGGTTTTAAAGTTAATTGATTCATTGGTCCCATTAGATTCGATAATTATGCTTGGTTTTTTTACACAACTTGGATGGGGCCTTTCTTCAATGGCAATTATATGTCCTGAAATACTTGAATGGACCTGTGCAGCGTAATCGTTGTCACACTCTCCGATCTTCTGGCCGATTAGCACATTATCTTCCACATCTACCAATGGTTCACAAATAGGGCCCCTGTGCTGTAATAGTGGGATGACCACCTGTTGGCGGTACTCTTCCGCTTCCTTGGGTGTTTTTGAATTATTTTTCATCTCTTCTTTTGTCATTTTATCACCCGCACAAAGGATTATTATTTGCAATCATGTTGCACATATTGCTGTACATAATTCTTTACTCACCAGCCTTAAATGGGTCAAATAACCAAGGTTCATTTACCACTTCTACCGGTTTTGGCCTTGCCGGTACTACTTCCACAGTGATCTCGTAGGTAGTGAAATCTGTTGGTGGATCGGTTTGGGCCGGATCTGCCTCATATCCCAACAACACCCAGTCAATCCTGGATGTATTGCCATGACAGTCAGCACACCACAATGCACTTTTTCCAAGCGCACTTTCTTCTCCCACAATATTATGACTTACTGAATAATACATATCCATGTGCCTTAAGACAGTGTCCGGATAACCAGTAATTCCATATAATTTTAGGTCAAATTCCCTTATCTCTTCAGTGCTAACTTCACCATCGCCATTGATATCGGCAGATCTGATGTGCGAAAGAGTAATCGGGTCGCCCAGGTTTAAGCTTGTATTGGGATTTTTAACAACATTTAAGTCAATTCCCTCATCCCACCAAGTGATAGTTATAACATTAAATGGTTTTAAGACCGCTCCAGGGTCATCTTTATTGGAAGGTTGAGGAATTCCATTCACAGTACCGTTAAACCATGCCAAAACCGGTTGGAAATCTACATTTTTATATTCGATATCCTTGTTACCATTTGTCCAGTCAATGGAATCTATAGCAGTACCCCCTGGTTGTTGACCACCCGGAAGTTTTGGTATATGACAAGCTTCACATGCCACCTTTTCAAGATGGGCATCCACGATCATTCCGTGTGTAACTTCCATATGACAATCAATGCACTGTTTCACAGGTTGATCAGTAGTTACTATGGAATCTGAACGATCGATAATGTTCCCCTTGCCAATCTGGTGATCGGATGTAATATGGCATTGAAGACATCCAATACCCGCGTTGGCATGAACATCAAATGCAGCATAATCATCACTACACCACATCACGGCCCTTTTTGCAACATCTGTATGATGGCACTTGTTGGCACATGTAGCATCAGAAATATGAGCTGAATTAGATTCTTCAGTAGTAACATGACACATCGTACAATCTGTAGTGATAGTTCCCCCTACTATTTCATCAGTGTCGTGAATCTCAAAAACCAGGTCAGTTTTTGAATGACACCGACTGCATTCGGATTGTCCGGCAGCTGCTTCTATGGTTGGATCATGTGGAGGAGTACCTCTTGGATGACACTGACCGCATCCTCTAACAAGTCTCGTTGTGTCCTGTTTTTCAACAAGATTCAGGAACAGTAAATCCCATTGTCCATCTACAACATCTCTATTGACCTGCTGTACATGATATGAATTGACTACGTCACTGTAAACATTAGCATGACAGTTCATGCATTTCTCATCTGACCAAGTATTATTACAAATAGAATGTGCTGCAAGAGCTTGGTTCCCATTGTAATTAAGATTGCCATAGGATATTATGATTATACCTGTCAGAATTATAACAGATAGAACTGTAATAATTTTTTTCAATTTAATCCTCCACCTATAGTTTTCCTTTGTATTAACTGTACAGTTTCTCTAAAGCTCACTTTAAAGTTGTTCAGACTCATAGTTCAATTCAACTTCCATGTTTTATTAGAGCAGTGATGATTCACATTTCATTTTCTTTTTTAATTGACTTTTGTTGTTCAGTAATCGCAACATCCCGAATTGGTGAATAAAGCGGATAGCACTCAATTTTATAGAGTGTTACAAGCGATTTTGTGAAACCGTATAATAATGCTATGAGCTGGAATAATACCAATAGCATAGCAATGTTTAGACCAAGTGTTATTATAATGCCAGTTGTCAGGATATTTGTTTCATACAGTACGATTGTCAGCATCGAAAACAATATCAACGGATAACCAAATCTTTCAATCATGTTTCTCACCAGAAATTTCTTCGTACCAATATGGATAATCTTCTTGTGCCACTTCTTTTCGAATAACTCCTGTAAACATTGAATAATCCATTGGGAATTTGAAAGGAGTTAAATGAACTTTATAGAAATGCGGTATTATTACACAAAGGCTCAATATGGCAAAACTGCCATGAATGAGATTGATTGTAGAAAAATGTGACATTGTAAAGTATGGTGCAAACAGCCATGGTACCCACAGTACAATTCCTGAAATGCCAAGAATTATAACATCAACAATAATGACGCTCCAGATAAGCCCCTTTTCGAGCCAGCTGTATTTAGCATAATTGATCCGTACATGTTTGAGACCTAATATTGATAGGTTATCATTTATAAAATCGAAAATATCTTTTGAATTTGGAAAGATAATTTGGTTAAAATATTTTTTATTTTTTATATTCCAGTACAATATTGAATATATCAGATAGTAAATCGATGTTGACATTAACGCTATTGCAGCAAGTCTATGAATAAACAAAGATTTTGACAGGCCTATCAGATTCGATATCCATCCCAGATGCTCAGGATAAAGTCGAGGAATCCCTGTTATGTACAATATCATTATAGATAATGCTAAAATAAAATGAATAATAACCTGGTTTGTGGAAAATCTTTCAATGTGTTCATTCAAGGTAATCACCATTCATGGAATCCTTTCATTTTTATAAATTTATAATGCATTAATATGAGATTTGCTGTAAGGCCAATTACGCTGAAGATTACGTAAAACTTTATTAAATAATTTGCCCAGAGAAACTCACCGGAACCTGTTCTAATAATATTTTCAAAAATAGAATTTATATTAATTAATAAAAATATGCTGATCACGATTAAGACTGTTGAAATTAAAGATATAAATCCTATATTATTTTTTATTGATTCCATCAAGTACTCACCCTGAATATTAGCTTGTTCCCGTTTTCACCTTCAATAATTATTATAATACCATTATTTTTGAACTTCATAGTTATCCCTGTGACTTATATTTTTCTATTTTAATGAGCATTTCAGGTAGAATATGAACATTTGCAGATAAATATGAATATTGATATTAATTAATCCCACATACTCAATGGTTATTCAGGCACAATCCTTTCAATCCTTGAACTCTTGACAACAAGGACTGAACATTTTGCTGTTGATGCAACCTTTTCTGATATACTTCCCACCATCATTTTTGATATAGAACCTTTTCCAGTGCTGCCTAATACAAGCAGGTCGATCTGCTTATCCCTGGCAATTTTAAGTATTTCAGTTGCAGGTTTTCCGTCTTTTACTATTATTTCAGCTTTAATACCCTTTTCATCAGCGATCTTCCTGACATTTTCGGCAAATTTGGCCGCATCATCCATTAAACGCTGTCGTAACCGATTAATTATAGCTTCTGAATATCCCATCGTCTCGCCCAGTATTTTTCCGTGTCCAACATCTTCATAAGTAGTAACATGCCTCTGTATTATTTTTTGCTGGGTATCAACAATAGTACATGCATATACTTCTGAATTATATCGTTTTGCTATGCTCATACCGAACTGGGCAGCATATTCGGCATCCTTTGATCCGTCTGTAAGTATCATTATTTTTTTATAATGCTCTGCAGTTTCAGTATCACGTACCAGTAAAATATTTGTATCACAACTTCTAAGTACACGGTTTGCAACCACTCCAATTGGTGTGGCCTTGGTATGACTCCTCCCGCTGGCAGCCATTATTATCAAACTGGCATCTAACTCTTTGGCTTCAATGATTATCTTATCCACCGGAGATCCTGTGAGCACATTTGCCGATTTTACAGTTATACCTTTGCTTAGGGCCAGTTCTCTTACCTGGCCAACATATTCTTCACCTGCACTTTCAATTATTTCGAGAATTTCATCGTGTGGAATGTACTTTCTAATATCAGCTACATACATCGTTGAAATCTCTGCTCCATATTTCCCTGCTAATTCAACAGCATGTTTGGCAGCTGCTCTTGAATTATCAGAGCCGTCCACTGGAACTAAAAATTGGAATTTTGTCATTTAATACTCCTACATTATTGTTTCACTGTATACACTCTTTCAGGTCTTATACTTTTAACCACAAAAACAGAACACGTTGCCGAATGAATAACTTTTTCCGAGATACTTCCATGTACAAACCTGGAAACTTTACCACGACCTGAATATCCCAAAACCACCAGGTTAAAGGATTTATCGTAAATTATGTTTAGAATCTCATCGGCCGTTTTTCCTTCCCCTGTTAAAGATTCAGCTTGAATTCCTTTTGATTTTGCAATATCTAATACCGGTTTAGTTATTTCATTCCCCTCATCCTCTTTTATCTTATGTGGTAAAATGTGACAGGCCGTCAGGCTCGAATGAGAGCGATGTGCAATGCTGGATGCAAATTTTCCAGCATATTCGGCATCTTTTGTACTATCCACCGGAACAAGAATATTGCTGAATAGCTCTTCACCAAAAGTATTTTTACGGGCTATCAGCACATGACACATAACATCTTTTACAAGCTTCTCAGCTATTTTGCCAAGTTTGTTTTTAGATGCACCTAAAATAATTAAACTGGCATCGATCTCCTCTTGCATCTTAATAATTTCAGATACTGGTGATCCTATTGCCACAGTAGCATTGTTTATAGTTATTCCATTATTTTCACAGATTTGTTTGTATTCATCAACCAGTGTTTGGCCCAATTCAGTTTGGATCCCAATTTCTTCTTCTTTGAACAAATTGTTATCCACCACATTTATAATGGAAATTTCAGCATTATACATCTCAGCTAACTTCATAGCATTGTCTGCTGCTATTTCCGCATACACCGGTTCATTTAATGTTAATATATATTGAAATTTCACCATATTTCGAACCCTATATATGGGTTTACACTGCTTTATTTAAATTTATCGAATTGTTTTTTACCTGCACCATAAATAACAAAACATAGATATAACATCCAATAATGTGTGAATAGATATGGACGACCACCACAAAAGGACAATCATATATTTATTTGCGCTGATAGTAATGACAGTAGCCCTGTTTACGATCTATACCTATTTTCCGGTCGGTACTGATAATGGATGTAGCAATAATCTCATTGCAGAAAGTAATGTGAGCAGCAATGATGTCATTGCAGAAAGCCAGCAATTGATGGGGACTATTGTCACTATAGAGATAGTCGGCACAAAAACCAATGCAGAAACCACAATAAATAGTGCTTTTAAGGAAATTGACCGCATTGAAAAATTAATGACCACTTTTGATTCCAACAGCGAAATTGGTATATTGAACACTGAAGGGCAGGTGGATAATGTATCCTATGACCTCATTTATGTGGTCGAACAGTCAATATACTACAGTAATATAAGTGACGGAGCCTTTGATGTCACAATAAAACCCATACTTGACCTGTGGAAAACAAAAATAATCGCAGGCGAATATCCTACAGGGCAGGAAATTAATGAAACCCTGACCCTTGTGAACTATAGTAATATTACAGTAGAGAACAATACAATTTACTTCAATTCAGAAGGCATGTCCATTACCGTGGATGGCATAGCCAAAGGGTATGCTGTGGACCAGGCAGTTAAAGTGTTAGAAAATAACGGATATGCAAGTGGTTTTGTAAATGCCGGAGGCGACGGCATGTATTTTGGTACCAGACCGGACGGTTCTTACTGGAAAGTGGGACTTCGAAATCCGGAGAATAAGAGCCAGTCTATTGTTGTCATGGAGATATCAGACAAAGCAGTGGCCACCAGCGGAAATTATGAGCGCTATTTTAATGAATCTGCCCGGCTCTCCCATATAAGTGACCCAAGGACAGGATACTCATCACAAAGTCTTTTAAGTGCAACAATAATAGCAAGTTCGGCCATGGAAGCGGATACACTGGCCACAACCGTTTTCGTACTGGGATCCAACAAAGGTCTAAAACTTATTGAAAATATACACAATACAGAGTGTATACTTATAACACCTGAAAATGAGATAATTACATCATCAGGTTTTGATACATACCTGTCAAATACCTAAACAAACTCCGCATCATCGTCAACGGGAGTCTCAAGGATATGCCCGTCATAGGCATTTATCTCAATGGTATTTTGCTTTCCCAGAATTTCCCATACAGGAATATATACTATATTTATTGCAAGATTTATCTCATTTTCCAGAGGTGAGAGCGTCTTGCTTTCTGAAATTATGGCATCACCTTTGACCTCGTCCACTTTCATCTTATTAGAATGCTTCCGGATAATTGCATCCAATGCTTTTTCCTTAGCATCCTTGTCACTTATTGTTGGTTCTTTTATCTGGTAATTCTCTGTTATGATCTCAGCATATTCCTGTAGATCCGGAGAACGGGTGAAAGTGTGCTCACCTGTAATGGCATTCACCATGCCCTCGCCCTGGCCGTTAAGGTCAATTATCTTTGACCTGAACTTCCTTTTCGTATTAAATTCATATTTGTAACTGTAACTGGGTATGAATTTCAAGAGTAAGTCCTGAACCTCCCCGATCTTTGCCTGGCTTATCTTGATGGCACTGGTCTTTGCCATGTTTATGGGCAGGGAAGGAAGGGGGATTCGTACTATGTCCTCTTCCTGATTCACACCTAATGTCCCGGTCCCTATGTTTTCCGGGTAGGTCTGCCTGGGAGGTGTGTCAAGGCCGGGCCATTTGAAAGCAGGTTCATGAACTGGTTCAGGAGTAGGCGCAGTAACTGGAACAAGAACAGGTTCAGGTTCAGGTTGTGATGAAGGGGATTCGGCGAACATTCCGAAGATGCTGTCGTCACGGGATCCTGCTACCGGGGTCGGTTCCGGTCGCTCTGTAATCTTTTTGCTATCGTGCGGGGATAGATCCAGTTTCATTGGAAGACCTTCCGTGTTTGCCAGGATGGCCTTACCAATCTGGCTTTCAAGGTCATGCTTATCCCAGAATATAATATCTTGCTGGGAGGCAAAACCTGCAACTTCATCCGGTGCTCTGTTATTCAGGATGTATAACCCGGTACCTTCGGTGTTCTTTATGGAGTCAGCAAACCTGCGCATTGAGCTATAATCAACGTCACCATCAAGTTTGATGTAAATGCGGTCTGAGACTCCTTTGGAAGCTACTAAATCCGAAATATATGATGAATCAATATTATATCCATAGGCCTGGAAAATATCCTTTAGTATATTGAGTACAGGTTGCTTGTTCATTTTAAATCCCGATATAGAAAGGTTATTTGGATTAAAAAAGTTTCGGGTTTGCTTTTCTATTTCGCAAGTGAAATAACTGGTATGATTGAATACTTGATAGTCCGTGAATTTTTTGAAACGTAAAAAGGTTTTAGTAGTTTGAATTTAAATACGAGATTGTTCATTGTAAATCATTATAATTCCATTATGGAGGAATATTTTATGGATGAAACTGAAGCAGAAACAGAAACTGTAACAGAAGCCAAAACTGTTGCAGAAACCGCGACATAAACTGAAATTGTAGCAAAAACAGAATTAAAAGAAAATGATAATATAATGGCAGCCCTTGCCTATTTGCTGGGATTTGTAAGCGGAATCATTATTTATTTGATTGAAAAGGATAAACCTGACAAGAGCAGGTTCGTAATGTTCCATGCTGTACAGGCGATTATCTTAGGTTTTGTATGGTTTATCTTTTCGTTTGTTCCAGTCATTGGACAGTTAGTTGTTTTTATCACATGGGTAGTAATGATCTATAAAGCATATACAGGAGAGGAATACCATCTGCCTGTGATTGGCGAATATGCTGAGAAATATATCTAATTTAAGTTTCGACTAAACACAAATTAGAAAACCGGTGAATAAAAAGAAATACGAAAATATGAGCATCATTTGTGATATCCGGTAATTCATTGCAACACTTAATGGCAACAAAATATGCGGCCGCCGGGAATCGAACCCGGATTAGAGGCTTGGGAAGCCACTGTCATACCGCTAGACCACGGCCGCTTATTTTTATTATATTGTTTACGTTCTTGTCCCATCGAGCTGGAGGCGAGTGGGACACGCCCTCCAGAGGCGTGACTCGGGCCGTCTATACCACGGCCAAATATCTGTCAATTATTAACTTATTCCGGTGCTAACCACTAAGCCTTACTGCCTATTAATCCTTATGCTTTCGCCGCAGGACATGACGAAAACATCACCTTTTTATAATCTCCTACCCTTTTATAATCACATTATTCAACATTCATTCTTTACGAGGGCAACCTAACATGATCGACAGAAACGAGATTATAGAAGTACTCCAGGAATACGACCCAACCGATTACAAGATCGGTGCCGTAGCATCCCATTCAGCCCTGGATGTATTTGACGGAGCAGTGGAAGAAGGTTTCCAGACCTATGCCATATGCCGCAGCGGCCGTGAACAGACCTATACAAATTACTTCAGGACTAAGTGTGACGAAGACGGCTGCGTCATACGCGGCGTGGTGGATGACTGGGTCGTATACGACAGTTTTGATGAACTTCTCCAGCCTGCAGAACAGCAATCACTCATCGACAATAACATACTTTTCATACCAAACCGCTCCTTTACATCCTACTGCGGTATAGACGCCATCGAAGATGATTTCAGGGTACCGCTTGTGGGCAGCCGGAACTTGCTGCGAAGCGAAGAGCGTGGCGAGGAACAGGACTACTACTGGCTGCTGGACAAAGCCGGTCTGCCCTATCCTGAAAAGCTGGAAGACCCACAGGAAATAGATGAACTGGTCATGGTAAAACTACCCCACGCTGTCAAGAAACTTGAACGGGGTTTCTTTAGTGCCGCAACCTATGAGGAATACCTGGAAAAATCAGAATCACTGCTGGCACAGAACGTCATAACCCAGTCCGCTCTTGACAAAGCCCGTATTGAGCGCTATATCATCGGCCCGGTCTTTAATCTTGATTTCTTCTATTCACCCATCGAGGAAGACCTAAGCCCGGTCGAGCTACTGGGTATCGACTGGCGGTTCGAGACAAGCCTCGACGGACATGTCAGGCTGCCCGCACCCCAGCAGATGACGCTTGATCCCGGCCAGGTAACACCTGAGTACACGGTCTGTGGCCACAACTCAGCCACACTAAGGGAATCGCTACTCGAAGAAGCTTTTGAACTTGCAGAGAAGTACGTATCAGCCACCCAGAAATACTACGATCCAGGCATAATAGGCCCCTTCTGTCTCCAGACCTGCGTGGATAAGGACCTTAACTTCTACATCTATGACGTGGCTCCCAGGGTGGGCGGCGGAACAAATGTCCACATGTCAGTGGGGCACCCCTACGGCAATACCACCTGGCGCATCCCCATGAGCACAGGTAGGCGGCTGGCAATGGAGATCCGCAATGCCATTGAGATGGATAAACTTGATATGATCGTAACCTAAATCATTTTCCAGGGATGAAAATCCATATAAAGACCTTTGGCTGTACGGCTAACAGAGCCGATAGTCACAGGATCATGCAATTGCTTGCCTCACAAGGTCATGTTTTTATCGATAATCCGGATTTGGCCGATCTTGTAGTAGTTAACACATGCACTGTTACGCAGACCACCCAGCAAAAGGTCCTGAAATATATCAATTCAGTATCTGATCTGGGTAAGGACATTGTGGTAGCAGGGTGCCTACCGGCAGCCCAGCCCGACACACTGGCTGGTATTGACTGCCCGTCTGTAACACCTGCTTCACTGGATGATATCACTGATATTGTAGATAGTAAGATTGTAGGTAGCAATATTGTTAGTAGTAATATTGTTGGTAGTAATATTGTAGATAGTAATGGTATCACTGCCCCTGCCCCCTATGATGTTCCAATACTGGAAGGTGTAACAGGTATTGTCAGCATCTCGCAGGGATGTGCAGGACAGTGCTCCTACTGTATCGTAAAGCAGGCCAGGGGCAAACTGGTAAGCCGCCCTGTTCCCGATATTGTTGATGAGATCAGGTTACTTGTACAACATGGTGCCAGGGAGATCCAGCTTACTTCACAGGACACATCGGCTTATGGTATGGATATGGGTGTAAAACTGCCTGAACTGCTACGTGACGTAACCGCTGTTGAAGGGGACTATATGATAAGGATTGGCATGATGAACCCGTCCACGGTTATTGAAATTATCGACGATGTAATTGAATCCTTTAAAAGCCCGCATATTTTCAAGTTCCTTCACATTCCCATCCAGTCCGGATCAGATAGGGTCCTGCAACATATGAACCGCAAGCATACTTCAGAAGAGTTCAAATATATCATAGATACGTTCAGGAACAATTTTCCTGGCATGGTAATCTCAACAGATTTTATTGTAGGGTATCCTACAGAGACCGAGCAGGACTTTATTGATACACTGGAGCTGCTAAAGGAAATTCGTCCCCAGAAGGTCAATATCACCAGGTATTCACCACGACCGAACACACCTTCATCCCAACTGCGTGACCTGCCATCCTGGAAGAAAAAAGAACGCTCACGTAAACTGACAGAAGTACATCATACTATAAACAGGGAACTGCTCAGAAAGAGGATAGGGGATACTACACATCTTTTGACAACAGAGGTGGGTAAGGATAATTCCACAATAGGGCGGGATATCTATTACAATAACATCGTAGTGAAAGAGGATTTACCGTTAGGTAACTGGTATGATGTGAAAATAACAGGTTCTACTATCACTTACCTGATAGGTGAAATTAAAAAAAAAGCTAAGAGGGAAAATAGTCATTCCCTCTGAAATACAGAAAATTAATGTTTTGGTACTGGATTCTATTTATCTATCGCGAATTTGAATATTGCCTTTTACAAGATATCCAGACCAAGATGGTTCATCATACGTATCATCATCATAGTAAACTGCTATATAATCACCCTCATTTGGTCCGGGCTCACCATTATCAATTAAATTTACTAACACAGGAACTTCATCATCGTCTAAACCCCCGAACCATGCCTCATTGGGACCCACATGCACATTTCCAAATTCATAGGGACCCATAAAAACACCTAGCATTTCCGAAACATGGATTTTCTGCCCTGTTGCATGATCTACTAAATTGAATTTTCCTTTAAAAGTTTCATCATCAATTGCCTTGGCATTGAATCCAAATGTTACCCTATGGCCATTCTGATCTATGAACATGCCACCACCATTGGCCATACCTATACAACCCACCGTAAGGGCCATCGCTGCTGTCAAAATTACTAAACTAATTACCACAGTCTCTAATTTCATCTAAACCATCCTCCAATTTATTTTAATCCCCCCCCTATTGTGGGATAAAATTACTTTGAACGTTTACATATAAGTTTATTCCCTTACGTATATGAGCCTCCGGCAAAATGGATGAAACAGCTTTAAAATGCCAATAAACACATAGAACGGTTCAGTTTTTCTTAAATTTCCTTCTAATGGTTCGGATTGAGGGGATTTCAGGCAATTTTTGATACAATATATGCCCATACTCAAAAGAATTAATTCAAATGTATCGAAATGTATTTAATATAGGTGCTAATGAATACGTTACGATTATATCCCAATTAGTGTTGTTTTTTTATTTATAGCAATAATATCTGCTTAAATAACCAATATAGTTAGATTTTGCTTATAATTTCGATTAAAATGTTTATAAACAAATTTTGTATAAATACATACCTTAACTTTCTTATAAATCAAAAAATAATGAATATACTCTGGAATGCCAGAGCCTCATATAAGTCTATTCCCTTTCTGAGAGACCGTTACACTACATGTTGATATTATCAAAATAACCGCAGATGAACGCCGATACGCTGCCTGAAAATCTGTGTTCATCTGTGGTTTAATTAGATTCACCAACACGAATTATAACGGTCTCAGATTTTCGTACATTTATATACACCCTATTTCTATAATTGTTCAGATGTTTGTATAATATTTCAAGTCACCCATACTAAAGAGCGAAGAGCCTATCGTTTCAAGGGCAATGACCATGCTTATCTGCTAAAATGATCTGAAATTATTTTCCTCTCTCCCCTCTGGAGGATCTCACCCATTGTGGATTGGGAAACATCAAAGACCTCTGCAAGTTTCTTGATTGTAATCCTCTTTGGACAATTGTAATATCCTTTTTGAAAAGCTGCATGGATGATCTCTTCCTGTCTTTTAGTAAGCATATTTGTTCTATTCAAATCAATAGTGCTCTTTAATTCAACCTTGCATCCATTCGTTTCAAGGTTATCTATCAAGTGGATCAAGGAACCTTCACCACCTGTTATCAGTTTCCATTCCACACTTCCATCCCCAAGACTCAAAGCCGATGTCAGGAAACACTCCGAACCAGTCAAAGCCCTGCAAGCAGCGCATTTGTCTGTGATGACGGAACCCAGAACACTACCGTCATTAAGGGAAGTTATATCGACACGACATACTTCTGCATGCTCCTCGATGTCTTTTATGATGTCGTCGGTTATCCCAAAAATGTTATCAATTTCAATAAGGCCGCGACCACCTGAGTCTCCATGCGGCATACATTCTTTAAACTTGATTGGAACAGGATATTTTGCAGTAATATCCTTTACCCAGTTATCTGGCATCGTAATTTTAAGTACTACTTCTCTCATTCAAACTCCTATATGAAATACAGGTTTTGAGTAAGGATATAATTTTCTAGTACAAAAAATCATCCCATTTTTTGGTCATTCAAGAAAATGCTCACTCCGTTCGCATTTTCTAAGCCTACAGGAATGTATATACTTTCCTATACGTTCAAAAACACCTTCATTTCATACAAAGGTCAGCGGATGATAATCCATTTTTTCCCCACAACAGGGGCACTCCACACAACCGATGTGGGGAATCACAGATATCTCTTTGGAGCAACCTGCGCAATAAATAAGATCCCTTATCCCCAGGCGCACCTCCAATACAACCAATATCCTGTTCAATTTCCTGAAAATAACTTCCCTGTACTTAACAGCAAAATAATAACTAACCAGTGCCAGTACCGCCCCGGCAACCAGGTCAATGATCCAGTGTATGCCCAGGTACACCGTAGAAAACAGGATAGCAGCAGTGGACACCGCAGCGAACACTTTGTATCGATGAAGATTCGTCCTGAACACCACTACCATCAGGGCCATTACCGACAGTGCGGCATGCAGGCTGGGAAAATCATTGTCCAAAAACGGGTCCACCACCCTCACGCCCTGGTCGATGATCGGACTTAAATCATACAGCAGAGGTATAACATTAGGCAGGGCGTGTCCGGTAACCATAACCGGTACAAAGATATAGAACGGGAATGCCGTCAGGTAGATGATAATAAAAGCTATGGTGAACTCTTCAAGTGCCTTGAGGTTGTGGGTGTATATCAATATAACGAATGTAAATATCATCAGGAATGAGAAAATCATCAGGTAGATGAAACCGTTAAGGTATGTCAGCACGGGCGTGGCAAAACCCTGGAAATGACTTACAAAGTCGCCTTCTATCATTAATAGATATCCGGTATAATCAGCATTCACCTTGATACCCAGCATATTGACAATGGACGACTGGGACTGCACAAGCATATAGACAAGAAACGCAGATACAAAAAACGGCCAGAACCCTATCAAGAACCTGCGCCTGGATATACTATACTTCTGTCCTTTAACATCTCTTGGAATAAGGGTATAAATGCCGACCACTGTCATCAATGCAAGAAGGGGCAGCATAATTATTGTCATTAAGTATGTCGAAGTCATTCCACTCTCCTGGGTGGAGTATAATAAATCCAGGAAATATAAAGGTTTATATGAAATTCCAACAAAATCTTATTATTCAATAATCTCATTCTATGTGGTACTATGTTCACGATTATTACAGGCACCCAGTTCGGTGATGAAGGAAAGGGAAAGATTGTTGACCTGATGGCCAGGGAATATGACCTCATCGTCCGTTTCCAGGGGGGCGATAATGCGGGCCATACCGTTGTTGTTGACGGCAAGAAATACAAACTCCATCTTACTCCTTCCGGTGTGTTGTTCGATGCCAGGCTGCTTATCGGTCCCGGTACTGTGATGAACCCACAGATCCTTGCAAAAGAACTTAACACCCTGGCCGATGAGGGCACAGTTGTGGATGAAAAAAAGCTTGGAATTGATGCCAAGACAAGCATTATCATGCCGTACCATGTGGAACTGGACGGCCTGGGGGAGTCAGCGCGGAGCGTTAAGATAGGTACAACCAAACGAGGCATCGGCTATGCCTATATCGACAAAGTGGCCAGGGACGAAGTCCAGATGTCAGACTTGGCAGATGAAGAACGGCTGCGCAGGCGGCTTGAAGAGCTAACTCCGATAAAGGCTGCCCAGATACAGAGCATGGGCGGCGACCCATCAATAATGGAAGATGAGTCCTGGATCAGGACATATATTGAACTGGGGCGCAGGTTCGCTCCATTCATTGCCGATGTTTCGCATGAAGTTAACACTGCCCTTGACCAGGGTAAGAAGGTACTGGCAGAAGGTGCACAGGGGACACACCTTGACGTGATACACGGCACCCAGAAATTCGTGACGTCTTCATCATGCATCGCAGGTTCGGCATGTGCAAACCTGGGTGTGGGACCCACCAGGGTGGACGAGGTGGTGGGAATATTGAAAGCTTATATTACCCGTGTGGGCGAAGGACCGCTGCCTACCGAACTTAAGGACAGGACAGGAGATTATATCAGGGAAGCGGGCGGCGAGTTCGGCACCACTACCGGCAGGCCCAGACGCTGCGGCTGGTTCGACCTGCCCCTTGTAAAGAAATCAGTGGCATTGAACGGTTATACGCAGATAGCCCTGACCAAACTGGACGTACTGTCAGACATACATCCGTTGAAAGTATGTGTGGCATATGAACTGGATGGTACAAGACTGGATTACCCGCCAGAATCCACCGCAGACCTTGCCAGGTGTGTGCCGGTTCTTGAAGACCTGCCAGGGTGGGACGGGGACCTTACCGGTATTCGCAGTATGGATGCCTTGCCGGATGGTGCAATTGAATATTTATCCAGACTTGAGTCGCTTGTGGGTGTTCCTTTCAAATATATCTCAGTCGGACCCGGACGGGAACAAACATTCATAAAATAATTGATAATTAATAAACCACAGAGTGCACAGAGGACACAGAGGGTAAAATCAGATGAAAGCTCTGTGTCCTCTGTGGTTAAAATATAATTATGTGAGAGTGCATGGGGGATGTGTGAGGGATGTATATGATACACGAAGCATCGTTGTTTGAAAAGCTGGAAAAAAGAAAGGTCAAATGCCATGTCTGTGCCCATGAATGCACAATAGCAGATGGTAAAAGAGGCATTTGCGGTGTACGGGAGAACAGGGACGGCACACTGTTCACTCTTATTTACAATACTGTATCCAGTGAGGCCGTTGACCCTATTGAGAAAAAACCCCTGTACCATTTTCTCCCAGGTACTTTAAGTTACTCACAGGGCACTATCGGCTGTAATTTCAGGTGCAGCCACTGCCAGAACTGGACCATTTCCCAGGTTGAACTTGAGCAGGCACATACCAGGGAGATTACCCCCGAAGAATCTGTTGCCCGGGCACTGGCTTTGGATTGTGCCAGCATCTCCTGGACATATAACGAGCCAACTATCTGGCACGAGTTCACTTACGACTCTGCCAGGCTGGCCCATAAAGCAGGGCTGAAAACCGTGTATGTGACCAACGGTTATATCACAGAGGATGCACTGCGGGATATTTCCCCGTACCTTGACGCCTTCAGGGTTGATATCAAGGCATTCAATGATGAGTTCTACAGGGAAACGTGCCGGGCACACCTGCAGCCGGTGCTGGATTCAAGTGTGGTGGCCAGGGAACTGGGCATGCATATCGAGGTGATCAACCTGGTCATACCTGGCAAGAACGATGACCTAAAAGAGATTCGTGATCTCATTGAATGGGTGCATGACAACCTTGGACCCCAGACGCCCGTACATTTCACAAGGTTCTATCCCATGTACAAAATGAAGGATGCCAGCCCTACACCTGTGGCTACACTGGAGAAGGCGTGGCAGATGGCAAAGGATGCGGGGATGGAGTATCCGTATGTGGGTAATGTGGCCGGGCACGAGTATGAGAATACGTACTGTCCCCGGTGCGGGATGCTGCTGATAGACAGGAGCGGTTTTCAGATTGCAAAGAATGTTATTACAGAGGATAGGAAGTGTCCCGATTGCGGATACGGGATTGCCGTGGTAATGGACTGATTTTTTGGGATATTTTTATTTTATTAAATATTCAAAATGGTGATCCGGATTCCAATAACCAAACGCAAACTATTCAACATCCTGCCTAAGATCAGCGAAATACTCTACTTTGAGCCTGCAGTGATCCACACCGCTGCCGCCACCCCAATCCTCATTGTTGCAGACCTGCACGGCGACCTGGATGCCCTGAGACTTGCTCTTCGCAAACGTACTGACCTTGGCTGTGATACTGTGATCTTCCTGGGTGATTATATTGACCGCGGTCCTGCATCACTGGATGTGCTTGAACGGCTGTTCTTACTGAAGATCGAGGAGCCTGATAAGATCATCCTCCTGCGCGGCAACCATGAACTAAGGGAAACGAACCGGTTCGAACAATTCATTAAAGATCTGGAATATGATGAAGACCTGTATGCCCGGATCAATCGGGTGTTTGACCGGCTGCCGGTTGCGGCTGTGATCTCGGATCAGATCTTCTGCGTTCACGGCGGCATCCCTGGACCTGTGAAACTCTCAAAGATCACTAAGAAGGATGCGTATCCGTTCGTCTGGAACGACCCGTCCGAGGAGAACGGGATCAATCAGTCACCAAGGGGACTGGGAATGCGAACCTTTGGCGAGGATGTTTTTGAGGAGTTTCTCAGGGTCAATGGGCTGGAGAGGATGGTCAGGGGGCACTTGGTACTTGAGGATGGATATCGGTGGTGGTTTGGGGGGAGGTTGTTGTCGCTGTTTTCGGTCCCGGATCATTGTGGGATGGGGAATTTGGGGGCTGTTGGGGTTGTTGGGGAAGGTGGGAATATAGAGGTGGTTACGTTTGGTTAGATTAAAGCCGCAAGATATGCTTGCGATATAGGATATTTAACCCGGGAGTATCAACTATATGTTAGGGCATGACCCAGAATTTAGGTGAAAAATTGACAAAAATGGGATATAAGGAAAATAATAATAGCTACAGCTAACCAGACATTTCGTGACCTGTTCATACATATTCTTCCCGTATGTATTTGGGTTTAATGCTGTGACTTATGTTAAATTACCTGTAAAGATATAGTCATTATCCTTACTTCCCTCATGGCATTGTATGCAACCTTCTACCTTTCCCTCTGCTTCAACAGTGCCATTGGCTGAATACTTTACCCAGAACCAGTCATTATGTTCCGGATCGTAGTCTTTTTCCTTGTACATCACAGTTATTGCCAGGAGCTGTTTCTCAGGATTGTAATTTTCTTTTACTATTATACTCTCCTCAGGCATTATCCCTGCTTTGCCTTCTATCGCAGAATGGGCATTATCTGTGACATATATTGTGATCAAAGCACCATGGGGTTCTGTTCCATTATACATTTCTCCTTTACCCGGCCAAAGACTCCAGCTTTTATAGTTGTCTTCTTCTGTGATATGTCTATATAGACTCAAGCCTTCAGGTTCCATCTCTTCGATTTCTGTCTCGGTAGGTCCTGCTTCTTCAGGTTCCGTCTCTTCCACATCTGCACATCCGAAAGTAAAGGATGCAATAAATAGACAGGATATAACTAATATAACAATTCTTATGCCAACCACCTCAATTATACTTACTTACTTATGGTATTTGAAATTTTGGATTGTGAATAGATAAAAATCAGTATTGTTAATATCAAATAAGTTATAGGAATATAACATGAACCAGGGCACTAACAGGGCAAACATAAAACAAGGACTAAGCGTAGGCATTGTTCTAAAACAAGACCAGAGAAGCGGGAAAATAACCCCGGGCATTGTAAAAAGAATCCTGACAAAATCTTCACACCACCCACATGGAATAAAAGTTCAGTTAGAAAACGGTCAGGTTGGAAGGGTCAAGGAAATTCACTCAAAATAGCCACATACAGGCCATGTACAACGTACGGGGTATACCGTCCTATGACTTGCAGGTAGATAGGGTTGAAATAGTAATTGATACTAATTTTTTAAGTTCGTTCTTAAAAATTGACAAATTGGAATTAGTACGGTTAAGAAATACCTGCACCTGAAAAGGAAAAGAAATAGCAAACCATAAGATAAGCTATTAGCACGAACATCAACCATCATACCTCCTGCTTCCTGCCTGTTGAACCGTTATTCTATACTCAACTATAACAAAGTCCCATCATGTAGTATATTCAGCATTGATCCGCACATAATCATAGCTCAGGTCGCATCCCCAGGCCGTAGCGCATCCGCTGCCCACTCCAAGGTCCACCATGATAATAACCTCTTTAGAACCCATGATCTCCTTAAGCGTATCTTCCAGGGTGCTGACGATCCTGCCTTTTTCCACCAGCATTACCGATGAGTGATTGCTGGCAAATGTCAGGCTGACACGGTCCTGTTCCATTTCTGCACCTGAATATCCCACAGCAGCCACCACCCTGCCCCAGTTGGGGTCCCTGCCAAATATTGCGGATTTGACAAGGGGTGACGTGATGACAGCCTTTGCAGCCAATACGGCATCACTTTCGCTTGCTGCCCCAGTAACCCTTGCCTCGATCAGGCGTGTGGCACCTTCACCATCCCTGGCGATCATCCTGGCAAGTGCTGTGCATACTGCTTCCAGCCCCTGCCCGAACTCTTCCGGGTCTGTGTGACCCATTTGTCCGGTGGCGGTTATCAAAACCATATCATTTGTGCTGGTATCCCCATCCACCACAACCATATTGAAACTCTTATCCACTGCCCGCTTAAGATACTTCCCAAGCTCGCCCGGATCCATCGCAGCATCGGTGTACAGGAAAGCCAGCAGAGTACCCATATTCGGGGCGATCATGCCGCTACCCTTGGCTATCCCGCCGATGCGTGTGCCGTCAGGAAGTTCAACTGCCGCCTCCTTGGCAAAGGTGTCTGTGGTCATAATAGCACTGGCAGCGGCTGTACTGCCCTTGGCCGAATCAGTCAAACCCGCTGTCACGTCCCCCACTTGTGACCTGATAATATCAAGATCAAGCCTGTGACCGATAACACCCGTGGATGCCACTGCCACTGTCCTATCATCCAGCCCGGGTCTGGCAGCCAATTTCGCCATGTCCCTTGCATCCTCTATCCCTTCTGGCCCTGTAAATGCATTGGCATTGCCGCTGTTGGCTATCACTGCAGACAACCTGCCCCCCTCTAGGTGCTCCCTCGTAAGTATCAGGGGTGCGGCTATGACCCGGTTGCGAGTGAACACACCTGCTGCACTGCCGTCTGCCTCTATAAGCGCCAGGCCGTACTTATCCTGCTTTACACCCCAGGCAGACACACCTTTTACAGCACAGATGCCGCCGTCTATGAACTTCAACTGCAACAGCTCCCATCAAGCTAAGCTGATAATGCCAGCCCGGCTATAATATCATGGCGCGTCACAATGCCAACCAGTTCATTGTCCTTGATCACCGGTACCCTGACAACATTATGTTTGACCATTCTCGATGCCACAGTCTCCAGGCTTTCAGAAACATCTGCAGTGACCACGGGATGGCTCATTACATCGCTGACCTTCTTATTACCCACATCATCCAGTGCATGGCTGGCCTCTTCCCATCCGATAAGTTCCCGTAGGGGCACCTCAATTATCTCAAAGGGACTGGGCAGCCAGAGCTGGCTGTCCCTTTCCGGTACTTCCAGCAATTTAAGGATATCACTTTCTGTGATCATACCTGTCACTTTATTATCCTGTACCACTGGTATCCCGCCTACCTTATGCTCCCTGAGTAACCGGGCAGCATGTTTGACCGGGTCGTCCGGACTGCAAAATACCACATTCTTTGTCATGATCTCATTTACCTGCATAATTATAACTCCTTTTGGCACTCCTTAGGGCACTCCTCAGGGAAAGGTTGCAGGATTCCATAGTCCTGCCGTTTCGTCAAGTCCGAACATCAGGTTCATGTTCTGCACCGCCTGCCCTGATGCTCCTTTAACCAGGTTGTCAATGGCAGATACCACTACCAACCGCTGTCCTTCTGCATCCATCTCAAACCCTATATCGCAGAAATTTGAACCCCTTACCGGACCCAGCATGGGAATGCCACCTATAAGCCGGATGAATGGTTTGTCCTTGTAGAACCGGTTGTAGATATCGGCAACCTGCCCTGTATCCATATCTTCTTTCAGGAACAGGTGGGCTGTGGTCAGGATACCCCTGACGGACGGGACCACATGCGGCGTGAAACTGACCCTGGTATTATTATCCAGCCGCCCCAGTTCCTGCTGCATCTCGACACCGTGGCGGTGGGTAGTAAGCTTGTACGCCTGCACGTTCTCTGCCATGTTCGGGTAGTGGGATACCCCACTTGGTTCGACACCGGCACCGGATATACCGCTCTTGGAGTCAAAGACCACCCGCTCGACCAGCCCGGTGGCTGTCAATGGTGCCACTGCCAGGATTGCGCCGGTCGGATAACACCCGGGATTGGCGATCATTGAGGCACCGACAACTTCAGGATGCAGTTCAGGCAGGCCGTAAACGGCCTCCTTTGGTGCCTTGTGTTTAAGGTTGTAGGTCTTTTCGAACACACCAACAGGCAGCCGGTAGTCTGCGCTAAGGTCTATGACCTTTGTGCCAGCGTCCAGTAGTGGCGGTACCACATCCATGGCACTGCCGTGGGGGACTGCAGTGAAGACCACATCACACTGGCCCGCCACTTCACCTGCACTCAGGTTTTGGAACTTCAGGTCAGTAAAACCCCTCAGGTGCGGGTGTGTGTCAATCACCGGATTGCTGTCCAGGCGCCGTGAGGTCACGCATACCACTTCTACCCCTGGGTGGCTGGTCATAAGGCGCATCAATTCGCCACCTGTGTAGCCCGAACCTCCGATAATCCCTGCTTTTATCATAGTATCACTGTATTTACTACTCTTTAGGATATATAATCTATTTATCAGCTATGTTTTTTGCTATCTTTTTTGAGGAAAATTGCGTTTTTACACTCTACTTACGCCCTGCGCCCGACCCCCAATGTCCAATCCCCAAAATCCCGGATACCATCCATCTGCACCAGAATAATCGATACTCACCCAATGTTGAAGATAATTAAAAAAAAAAACAAAAAAAATTAAAACTAAGCCAAGGTCCGGATTCGAACCGGAATAAAACCGCTTACTGCCAGCACATGATGATGTGCATATCTGCAGGCGATTGCGTAGCCGCTCCGCCACCTTGGCGCTTAGGTGGCTGTAAATATACATTATAGTAAATAATTCTTTTCATCCAGGCAATTAAGAAAATGGCATTATCTGCACAACTTTAAGGTACAATAAAGATAATTTCCAAACTATTCCAACGGTTTGGATAATATGATAGTCAATGCAGAATGCGTAGGGTGCGGCCAGTGTGTAGTATTTTGTCCCGGCGAGGCAATTTCAGTATGGGGCAGAGCAAGTATCAGTGACAACTGCACCCGGTGCGGTGTCTGTATACAATACTGCCCGCTGGGTGCCATTAGGGAGGGTGAAGCATGAAAGCCCTGATAATAGGCGGCGGTCTTGGCGGCCTGCTCACAGCAGCGCGGCTTGTAAAGGCAGGACACAGGGTAGAAATATTTGAACGCCTGGCTGTAATCGGAGGCAGGTTCATCAACCTGGACTACAAAGGCTATAAACTATCATCTGGAGCCTTGCACATGATACCTCACGGCTCCCGGGGCCCGCTGGCATCCATGCTCAGGCAGGTAGGGGCTGATGTTAAGATAGTCCCCTCATCACCCTCGGCCATGCTCAGGATGCCCGATAATGGGAGTTTAAGGGACATATCCTTTGAAAAGTTCTCCAGCCCTTTATCCTGGACTGACAAACTGAAACTGTTCTACCTCACTGCCAAATCCAGATTCGCAAAACCCGGTGATGAAAGTTTTAAAGACTGGTTCTTCCCATTCATAAAGGACCCCTGGCTCATCAAATTCGCAAATGCTTATTGTGGATGGGCATTGAGCATACGTTGCGATGATATACCTGCCAGGGAAATGCTTGCAATAATTGACAATATGCGTCACTATGGCGGTCCAGGCGTACCTATGGGGGGGTGCGGTGCCATAATCAATGCCCTGGAGCAGGTCATACTCTCAGGCGGCGGCATAATACATACCAACCGTCAGGTAGACCAGATACAAATAGTGGACAACAGGGCAGTGGGAGTGGAGGCTGGCGGCGATACAATACTGGGGGATGTGGTCATAAGCGATATCGGGCACCAGTTAACAGCACAGTTATACGACCACCCTGACACAGATGAGTTCAAAGAATACACAGCAGCACTGGATTCGGCCATACCATCGGCAGGTATCAAGATATGCCTGGGCGCAAACAGGCCGCTGATAGGGCATAGCGGTGTATTGCTCACACCTTATGCCAGGCGGGTAAACGGCATCAATGAGGTCACCAACATCGACCCGTCCCTGGCACCGCCTGAAAAACATCTTATCATGTCACATCAGGCATTACAATCTGATGATATCCAGTCTGAGATAGAACTGGGACTGAAAGACCTTGAGGATATATTCCATGGAGATGACTATGAGGTACTGATGGTCCAGACCTACCGGGACGGCTGGCCTGTGAACCGGGCAGGTTCGGGGTCAGACCTGGGCAATACCACGCCCATTAAGGGACTGTATATCGTGGGGGACGGTGCCAAGGGCAAGGGCGGTATCGAGGTGGAAGGCGTGGCACTGGGAGTGGAGAACACTATTGGGCTATTAAAAAATTTTAAAACGAATTAGGCCAGATAGAATATATTCTGTGTGGTATAGTTTAAATAATTTATGGCGCCATGATTTTTCATTTTGGGTTATTTTATACTTTCTGCAGGCCTGATACAAGACTAAAAATTCAATGAGTAAGATCAAAAAAATGTGGTTGTGGACAAAACGGGAATTGCTGTCCTCCATATACCTTTCAGTTCACCGGTTTTCATCACGCAGTTCCACCGATCGGTGGATATAAGGCAGGCATAACTACCGCTACATCATCCTTCACGTAATACTTCAGGTATCTGCCCTCCTTTTCAAATCTAATCATATCATCCGCAAGAAATTTATGGGTGTGCCAGTACACAGTACTTTTATCCAGCCGTAACGTCTTTGCAAGCTCCTGATTTGTTATCCCCGGACTTTCCAGAATACTCCACAACAGGATTCTGCTTGTCTCACCTCTGATATGTGATGTAATGATCTTCTCATCGTTTTTCAGTTCAGACGAATTCTTAAACAGCTTTGTGAATTTGCTCACTTTCATTGAGGCGATCTTGCTATCGGATTCGAGTTTGTGAACGTGATATTTTACAGTCCCCATGTTTATCCCGAGATTACTGGATATCTCCGCTTTTGTGGTGCCGGGATTATCTACAATATATTTAGAGATGTTCTGCCTGTTCTGGTTCTTAACAAATCTTTTAATGCAGCTTATTACTGCTGGAAATATCTTGAATGAAACCAATAACGCCATCAAGAGTCCGAATACATAGTAGACCTGTATCCACAAAGGAAGATCCCGGAAAGTGATTGTAGCATCTGCCCCTGTCGAATCAACATCCACCCCATCGTCCGCGTGGGGTCTCACGACATATCCACCATCGTCTGATAAAGCAGTGGTGCTGAAGATAAGAAAAATAAGAAGGGAGAGGAAGGTTATGCATCTTTTCATATCATTGATGTATGAACATCAGATATAATAGTCTTCCGTTCCCACAACGCTGTACCCGTAGACCTCGTAACGCCACGTACCTTTGGCTATACCATAGGGATTATATATATCAAGATTTATTCTCCCATCGATAGGACCATCTGCATTATCAAAATACGGACCAAGCACATAACCGTCTGGTGTGTATATCTTGAGCCGGAGAGAGTCAGTCGTGTCGCCCCAGTTCAAATCCACGTTCAGCGTATTGATGTTGGTGCTTACGATCTTGCTGTGCCAGTTGGTCTCTCCCTGTGAAATGGTGTCGTAGACCCACCGGATACCAGCGTCTCCGCCAGCGTCCTTTGCAGGCGTTACGGTATAGCCGCCTGTTGCGTCTGCCCCATCTTCGCATACCGCTACACCGGCCAGCGAGGCTGAAAGTAGCAGCATTACGAGCAGTACTAAAATCTTTGTAGTCATTTAGATTCACCAACGATAGCAGATACATGAACGTATTTAAGTTTTATGTCCATATATTCCAACTGAAACAAAAAGGTTGCTGAAACAGTTCAGTTGGAAGATATGGACAGAAATTATTTAAGGAATTAATCTCTTGTAAAGATGTGTGACATCAGAAGGATGTCATGGGGGGTTCGAATGTTTTTTCAAGAGCAAGCCGAACCCCCGAGAAACGCCCTAAGGCATGATTAAGTTGCGCCTTATACTTACTAAAGGTTTTGGTTGTGCCTCAGGGGGAGATAGAACTACAATCGAATGAGGTAAAATAACATGAAAGGAAGAACGAAACCTAAAGGATTCGGAATGGCAGCAACAGTGCTGCTTGCTGCGCTGCTCATAGCAGCGGCATTTGTACCAGCATCTGCAGCAGAATCCCCCAACAGTGTCAGCATAGACGATGCCAAAACAGTTGCATCATTCTATGTGCAATATATTCCGACATTCATAGCTAACTACTCGGAATGGCAGGAAGCAACTGTGGAGCAATCCACGGTTTACCACAATCTCGATGGCAAAAGGTCGGCTTATGCCTTCAATGTGATCGAGAACGGACAGTACGCAGGCTACATCCTTGTTTCAGCAACGAGGGATAACTACCCAATTCTTGAGTTTTCGACAGGTAGAAGGCCTAACGCAATAACAGAACTCACAACACGTTCTGAGACAATGGCACAGAAACGTGCCGATGAGAACGGGTTGACCGCCGGAGAAGCGAAACCGCTCTATCTTGGCGCAACGTTCTACTATGCAGAGTACCCTCTGATAGATGATAGAGACGAGGTCGTAGACCGTGTAGTAGTAGATCTGACAGTTCCAGTAATCATTGATCTTGACGCATCACAGGTTGAGATGCCGATAGATGAGAAGGATTTGCTGGAACAACAGCAGATGAAAAGGGAGGAAGCAAATGCACTCTGGGATGCTCTCGAAGAGAAGATGACAACAACTTCTCTGGAAGGTCCAGCATCGTCACGTGGATTGGGATATATCTATGACGTACCTAACTATCTATGGCAGTGTGGATGCTCTCCAACCGCGTCTGGGATGGTTCTGGGATATTGGGATAGTCATGGTTATCCAAACTTTCCAGGTGAGACGACATTGATAGAGGAGTTAGCGGTTGCGATGGGGACTGAGTGGCCAGGGAATGGATTAACTTGGCCATGGGACATTGACGATGGTATAGAAGAAGTCTGTGAAAACCACGGATACAGCAACTTCGATGCAAGCAATGACTACTGGATGACATGGAACGAAGTTAAAGACGAGGTTGATGCAAGCAAACCGTTTGTGATTAGCATGTCATATGGCGGCACAGGTAGCGGGCACTCCAAACCGTACGGAAAGCATAGTATTACCTGTGTTGGATACAGCGATTCCAACGAAGACTATGTATTCATACATGACACGTGGGACGAAGACGGGCATCATTACATAGCATATGGCAACTGGTTGGCAGCAATGGCAACATGGGTGAGGCCATAAACAAAAATCACCCATTTTTTATTTTTTATCAAATTCAGAGACAAAAATGTTCAATAGTAAAAAGAGTAAGATAGTTGCGTCTTTAGTATTGCTTATAGTTGGCGGATTCTGCATGTGGTTTATTCTTGATTTTGTTGCAATTGGTCCCGGATTACCCCCTTCGGCAGGCATGCCAGAGTGGTATGTCCCTGGTTGTGGTAGCCGGATGGAGAACGGAACCCTTATCGAAGTTCGGAGTGTGGCAGAACATTTTGAGTTGATTGGTGATAGAATAATAGATGAAAGTCCATCTTGCTTTCCAGCGGTCTCGCAGTACTGTGGTTATGCGAATTGTAGACGAACAGGATCGGATGACCAGTATTTGATAGCGTCATGGTACTTTGACGATAGCAAGAAGTTCTCACGGGCAGAGGTGGATTTATACCAGTATCTGGAAGAACGTGGACGAGTTTCCACTGTGGAATTAAATATAAGTGAAGATCTAAAAAGACTCGGCAAAGAACGAGAACACACACCAGATAAATTCAATGTGACCGGATATGAAAGTGAAACAACATCCGGATATTTTCTGGTCTACAAAAATCCATTTGGAAGAAATATGGATGAGTTTTTCATCGTTTATTACGGATCGATGGGATCGGTTGATCTTCCAAATCAAACACCATTCTTGAAAGAACTGATAGCAGATGGTTACTACCTCAATGTACCCGGAACGGTTGGAAGTTTATAGTCACAAGCCAAATAGAGTCTGTTGTGTTGCCCCAGTTCAAATCCACGTTCAGCGTATTGATGTTGGTGCTTACGATCTTGCTGTGCCAGTTAGTCTTTCCCTGTAAAATGGTGTCGTAGACCACCGGATACCAGCGTCCTTTGCAGGCGTTACGGTATAGCCGCCTGTTGCGTCTGTCTCATCTTCGCATACTGCTACACCAGCCAGCGAGGCTGAAAGCAGCAGCATTACGAACAGTACTAAAATCTTTGTAGTCTTTTAGATTCACCAATGATAGCAGATATGTGACTGTATTTAAGTTTTATGTCCATATATTCCAACTGAAACGAAAAGGTTCCTGAAACGGTTCAGTTGGAAGATATGGACAGAAATTATTTAAGGAATTAGTCTCTTGGTAAGATATGTGGCATCAGAAGGATGTCACGGGGGGTTCGAATGTTCCGCAAGAGGAAAACGAACCACGAGAAACGCCCTAAGGCATAGTCAAGTTGCGCCTTATACTTACTGAAGGTTTTAGTTGTACCTCTGGAGGGAGATAGAACACAAATCGAAAGAGGTAAAATAACATGAAAAGAACAAGAAAAATCATTGGTGTGGCTGTTGCCATGATGTTGCTTCTGGCGGTGTCAGTGGTACCAGCGATGGCATGCTCGTGCGAAAAAGAAGACAAAAATGTTGGAAATCCAGTAGTTGGAGATCCGACAGAAATAACAGGTACAGAAAAAAGTAAAATCCTTGATATGGCTCTGAAAAATAGCCAAGTCAAAGAATTGCAGAAACAATTGGTTGCTGATGGATTTGCGCAGAAGGATATTAAGGTTTATACCGTGCCAGTGACGTTGGAGGATGATTCTGTAGTTGAGGTTCAGATAGCTACAATCCAATTCGAATCACCAGGTGAAGATGCTCAGTATTTAAGCTTTGCCTACAATACACAAACAGGCGAGAGCATTGTAGTGCTTGGTCTCTGGTCATGTGTAGAATGCCTTGCGATAATAATAGTAGGTGGTGGTTTCGGTTGTCAAGCAGTCTGCGCAACTTTAGGCGTTTTAACTATGGGGTATGCTTGCGCTCTATGTATAGTAGGTATAGCTGCTATTGCCTTGTGTCCATGCTATGACTGTTGCTGTGCAACTGGATTTGGTGACTGTTGCGACATTGAGGAATGGCTTTGTGATTGAGGACTTAATATGCAAAATGTAAAGAGGGATATGAAGAAATGGGGCACTATAGGCCTCATTTCCTCTTTTTTAGTGATATTGCTTAGTATAATTACCATTTTAGTAAACCATTCTACCACTTACACTATTTCTGTTATGTTGATGGGTTTTGGGGCGCTTATCGCATCTTTTGTAATGCGTGAAGAAAGTGCAGAAAGACCTATGCTCCTACTGCGATTTATGAGTGGGTTTTGTCTTGCTGCAGCAATTTTTTCACAGGCCATTTTCATAAGAAATCAATATTTTGCTATGCTGTTGTACGGCATTATTGTTGTATGGCTCATATTGTTGATATTGTATATTTGGAAGAAATATAGATAATTACAGGGGGTGGTCATTATAAATTACAAACTCAAAATACTTTCAATATCGGTCCTATTTTCGGTATTGGTAGTTGGTTGCATTGATGACACACAAACTAATGCGCAAACCAATTACAGTTTAAAATACAACTTTGATAAAGGCGACAGGTTCGCCTACGACCTCCTGTCTTCCATTGAAACTCCAAAAAATACAAGGACGTCGATGCATGTTGAAATGGTAGTTTCAGATATTAGTAGTAATCTAATAAACATGCAGATTGGATCAACTGCCACAAGAAATGGAAATAAAACCGAATCCTCGTACCATATATCAATAAATGACTATGGAGAACTCATAGAATCAGACTCAGAAGACCTGATAATATCAGAGATACAATTAGAGTTACCTAATATATTAGTTTACCCTGAAAAAATGGTTCAACAAGGTGAAACATGGACAGATATCATAAGAAGGGACGGTGCTTTTTCATCAAAAGAGGGGGCGATTAATTATTCTGTAGTGGGCACAAAAGACTATACCTGTCTGGGTTTGAAAAATATATCTTGTGAAGCAGGTAATTTCTTGTGTATTGGCATCAACACAGATATAAATTTCACCTTGGAAATGAGCACAAAAACCCCAAATGGAACTGTTTATGCAACAACAGTTGGAAAAGTATCAGGAGAAAATTGGGTTGATTCAAAAAGTTGTTTTTTGGTTGATTCATTTTATGAGATACATCAAACTACAACAATAGATCTTTCTGAAGTATATGAAAATACTATGGGATTTAAAAGCTTCTACCAAGAAACTCCCACCCATTCCAGTATGAAATGTGAATTGGTCGGCGTCAATTAATGTGCAGGATTAAAGCTCCACGTAACGATGATTCCACAGATCTTTATAGTAAAACACGGAATATTAAGAGCGATATACGCGATGCATTAAATCGATTTGAAACTGAGTTTGGCATTGACATGACCCTATTTTGTCATTGGAATTTCTGGGATTTGAATGATGTCAGCCCAGCGGCAGGTATCAAGATATGCCTGGGCGCAAACAGGCCGCTGATAGAGCATAGCGGCGTATTGCTCACGCCTTATGCAGGCGGGTAAACGGGATCAACGAGGTCACCAACATCGACCCGTCCCTGGCACCGCCTGGAAAACATCTTATCATGTCACATCAGGCATTACAATCTGATGACATCCAGTCTGAGATAGAACTGGGACTGAAAGACCTTGAGGATATATTCCATGGAGATGACTATGAGGTACTGATGGTCCAGACCTACCGAGACGGCTGGCCTGTGAACCGGGCAGGTTCGGGGTCAGACCTGGGCAATACCACGCCCATTAAGGGACTGTATATCGTGGGGGACGGTGCCAAGGGCAAGGGCGGTATCGAGGTGGAAGGCGTGGCACTGGGAGTGGAGAACACTATTGGGCTATTAAAAAATTTTAAAACGAATTAGGCCAGATAGAATATATTCTGTGTGGTATAGTTTAAATAATTTATTGCTTGAAATTCATAAAAAAACATCCAGGCACTGCGAAACGTCTAAATTCCCGTAGATACCAGCATCAATAACGCAGATACCAGTGGTATGGTAAGGTTATCATCCAGCACGCGCCCACGTATCTGCCAGGGTACGCCGTCGGCCAGTGTCGCACCAAGTGCGCCCAGCGCCACTGAATAGACTGGCAGCGGTGCCAGTCCGGGCGCATGGGCTGCAAGATAACCGGTAAAAAAACTTACCAGCAGCATTACCAGCAAAATTGGTACAGGTTTTACTGGCAGGCGCATCTGCCGCACATCGGCTTTTTCACCCCACATGGCACCGGCAATACCCGAAGAAAAATCACCCAGGACTGCCATGGTCAGCGCAGTTATGGCAATGGTTTTCGGGAACAGTGCAATAACAATACAGGCCGCAGTAATAGAATAGACATACCCTGCCACCTTGTGCTCTTCGGATGGGCGCAGGAGGACTGCCGGATACCTTATAGACCCAAGCAGTCTCATCCATTCTAACTGCAATGTTACGAACACTAGCGGGACAAGCCAGAACAGGACAGTAAAACGGTCAGTGAAATAGTATACCACCAGGATGAGCATCCCTGCTAAGTGAATGGATTTACGAAGCAGCTCTTTTGAGAGAATGACAGACATAATTATGTAATATTATACAATTATTATACAATTGGGGTGCCGACATCCTCGAATCTGGTATAGCCGTATATCAGGTCGTGTACGGTGTTAGCGATGGTATCAGCAGGGGAGCGTACCTGTTTCATGGAATCGCGGTCCCGGATGGTGACAGTGCCGTCCTCCAGCGTATCGTAATCCACTGTGATGGAATATGGGGTGCCGATCTCGTCATTTCTGCGGTAACGCCTGCCGATGGTGCCCGAATCATCATAGGCCGCCATCACACCTTTGTGCTTGAGCGCGGATTCTATCTTCCGTGCAGGCCCTATCAGTTCCTCACGGGTCAACAGCGGCAGTACGGCAGCCTGTACCGGCGCCACTTCGCTCTTCAGTCCCAGTACGATCCTGCCTTCGTCCTCGCTCTTCACCTTGTCTTTACCCTGTACTTCATCCTCGCCCTGCACTTCCTCTTCCCTGAAAGCATGTTCCAGCACCGCATAGATGATACGGTCGATACCGAATGAGGGTTCAATAACATGGGGCACGATGTTCTCACCGTGTATGGTCTCGGTCACCTGCTGTACCTCGTACATATCAGGGGGTATGTCCACCTGTTCCCCGTCGACCTGTATACTGATCATCTCATTGCTTTTGGAAAAGTCCTCATTTCCGGCATCCATTGACTTCAATGCATCCATTACGGCCTTTGCCTTGCCCTTGAATGCAGGTCCAATCTTACCCATATCAGGTTTGACCACCACTTTTTCCACAACCCTGGGTTCATCATATTCCACGTACACTGACAGGTCGGTCTTGCTCACCCTGCTGTGGGCATTAAGGTCATAATCGGTACGGTCGGCTATACCCACGATCTCCACCCAGCCGAACCTGTCCGACAGTATCTCGGCATCCCAGCAGTCTATTGCATAATGGGCCATCTCATCCTTCATGTGCTGCCTGAAGCGCATCCGTTCAGGGGATACGCCCACCCGCATCAGGAACTGGTGGGTCATTGCAAGTGCATACGCCAGGAACTGGTGGGCGATGATGCCCAGGTCCACGGCCTCGCCCAGGCTCATCTCGATCTGGTCCTTGCCTGATGACTGGGCCGGGTCTGAATACAGGATCAACGCATAATCCCGGATGCTGTCGAAGCGGGGATGGCTCTTGTCCCTGGGGTCTACGAAGATCTCGGCCTCTGCCTGGGTGAACTCCCGCAACCTGATGACGCCCTGGCGCGGTGATATCTCATTGCGGTATGCTTTTCCTATCTGGGTGACGCCAAAGGGGAGTTTTTCCCTGTAAAAGCGCAGCAGCCTGGGGAAATCCACGAACATGCCCTGTGCGGTTTCGGGACGCAGATAACCGACACGCTTGGAGCCGGGACCGATGGATGTGCTGAACATGAGGTTGAACTCGTACACGCCGCCCAGTTCACCACCGCAGTCAGGGCATTTGATATTGTTCTCCTTGATAATAACTGAAAGTTCATCAGGGGTTAGCGTGTCAGGATTGCTGGCAACATCCTCTACGAGGTGGTCTGCCCTGAAGGATTCGTGGCACTTCACACATTCGGTCAGCGGGTCTGAGAACCCGCCAACGTGTCCAGAAGCCACGAACACGTCCTCTATACCGATGGTAGGCACCTCAATCTCGTAGTAACCTTCGTTAATGACGTAAATATCGCGCCAGATGTTCTCTATCCTGCGCTTAAGCATGGCGCCCAGGGGTCCGTAGTCATAGAACCCGGCTGTTCCGCCGTAAATTTCGAACGAGTTCCAGATAAAGCCGCGCCTCTTGGCCAGTTCGATAACACTGTCATATATATCCATAGTTTATCACTTGCTTGCTATCACATGCTTATTTTAGGTTTGCTTTGTAATGTCGGGAGGTTAAATATTATTTACCCTGACTGCTCCCAATCATCTGTCAGGAGTTCATCAATATGTATGTTTTTCCCGGTCCTGACCATATACAGCCTGGTCCACCAGATCACTATTAACGGCTGGATGGTCACCAGTATCAATACCTGGCTGCCCAGTGACCAGATCATGTTCAACCCGTCACTGCCAATAAGGGCAATTACCTCGCCCGCAAAAAAGAAAATAACTGCCACCACAATGGAAACTAGGAAGATGACCAGCCACATTGCAAATACACTAAGCTTGTTATCCATGAAGAACTCATATCCCCTTATGATCCCATCCATGACCCCGGTTCTTTCTATCACTATGGAATACAGCACGATTGCAAGCACCACATTCAGGATCAGCAGGTATATGACCCATATTACTATGCCCATGAGCAGTAGCAGTATGCCGGATGTGAATTGGGTGGATTCCATGACTTCCGTGTAGTTCCTTGTCAAAATGGCACCAGGCACCACGAAAATGATCCCTGCGATCTCCATCAGCATTATCAGGAAATTAGCCAAAAAGATATTGATAAAATTGCTGCTGCCTGCATTGAACATATCTGTAATAGAGGTATCACCTCTTGAAGTTGCGTTCTGGCTCATACCAACCGCACCTGCAAAGAAATATGCATCGAACAAAAATAGTATAAGGATGACCAGGAAGGCTATGATTATTACGCCTGTGAGATTCTCCATAATGGAAACCGACATCAGGTCAAATAATTCATCCTCTGTCATGGAAGCCATACCTGAGAGGTTTTGGCCGAAAAATAACAACATTGCTGCTATGGCAGCAAAGAACATGACAGTGAACTGTACCACATAGTTGATGAGCAGTGGGATACAGATGTTAAGGTTGCGGGTCCAGGAATGGAATCCCTTGGTTATGATATTCTCCAGGTTCTCGCTCATGCATACTAATATATGATTTCACTATAAAAAATATGCGAATTCCATGGGCCTTGGGACAAAATATATACTAATTCAGAAGTGTACCAAAGTTAATTCTCTCTTTTATCTGCTATGAAATCCTCTGTGTACTGGTATGCCACATCATCAGTATATTGTTCCGGCGGATGCTTCATGAAAAAGGATGAAGGAGATAAAAGTGCACCACCAATGCCCCTTTCCAGCGCCAGCTTGCAGCACCTTATGGCATCAATGGATACTCCTGCCGAATTGGGGGAGTCCTCCACAGACAACCGTAGTTCCAGGTCCATGGGAATATCGCCGAAAAGCCTGCCCTCCATCCTGATAAAACAAACCTTGTTATCCTTCTGCCAGGGAACATAATCACTTGGCCCGATATGGATGTTGTCAGCATCAAGTCTTTCACCAAGTACTGATTGGACTGCTTCTGTTTTTGATGTCTTTTTAGAAGCAAGCCTGTTCCTGTTGAGCATATTAAGAAAGTCAGTATTGCCGCCTGTATTCAACTGGTAAGTTCTATCCAGTTTGACTCCCCTCTTTTCGAACAGGTCCACCAGTGTCCTGTGTGTGATGGTGGCTCCGATCTGGGCCTTTATGTCATCCCCGATTATTGGGATACCCTTTTCCTGAAATTTTGCCGCCCAAACAGGGTCACTGGCAATAAAGACAGGAATATTATTAATTAAACCCACACCTGCTTCCAGGGCACATTCGGCATAGAATTTTGAAGCATCTTCTGAGCCAACCGGGCAGTAATTCAAGAGCATCTCAGCACCGGATTCCTGTAATATCCTTACTACGTCTTCCTTTGATGGTTCCTTCTCATCGGACAAAATAAATGTACGATCTTCGTCATAATCCGCCATATGGGAAGAATAGCCGTCAAGTGCCTTTCCCATACTTACCCTGACACCTGTTTTGGGGATTTCACTGCAAAATGTTGTTGTACAGTTCGGCAATGTAAAAATGGCTTTGGAAACATCCACACCCACTTTACGTTTGTCAATATCAAAAGCAGCAACTACTTCGATATTATAAGGCTTATAACCGCCGATATCCCAGTGCATCAATCCATTTGAATCATTGCTGTCCCTGTTTTTATAGTACTCAAGGCCCTGGATCAATGAACTTGCACAATTACCGATCCCTACAATCCCGATTTTAATATTTCCCATCCGTAGTTTCCACCATTTTTTACTTTGTTCAAAGGGAAGATATATCCAGCCCGATAGAATTATAAACTTTTCTTAATAATTCATATATACATAAAGTTTACCTGATATGGTTATTTAAGCACAAATAGATAAAACAATTGCCCCTGAATTTTATAAATGATTGTATTCCATTATCTGCCATTAAGATTAAATTTGCGGTTTTCTGCTGTAATCGTGCAGTCCCGAATGTTTTCGACTGTAATAATGTATGATTTACATATCATATATCCATGACCTTACCGCTCATGTTATATGTCCTCATGCCTGCAGGCAAACTGCCACAAAATTCGTCACTTTGCAGTATTTCAAGGAATATCTTGCCCATCTCACTTTCAATGAACTTTTCCTGTACGACAAAATCATATTCCTCATCAGCAATATAGATGAATTTCAATCCGTTCAATTCAGCCGCCGACCTGATCCCTACACCCACATCAGCTCTTCCCAAACGAACGGCCGCCGCAACTGCACTGTGCGTTCTGGCCTCTGTATCATATCCAACGATTGCAGCACACAGTTCATCAAATCCTGTTTTTCTCTTTTTGGCCACTTCCTTTAGTTTCATATCCGTGAACACCCTTGTGCCCGAACCCCGCGTACGGTTTATCATCCTGCGGCCCACAATGTCTTCAAATCCCACAATGTCACTGCCAGGTTCTACAATAAGTCCCTGGTCCCGCAGGTAACCTTTGACAAGCACGGCATTATCCAGTCCAAAGGTCTTGAAGAACGAGAGGTTGTACTTCCCTGTTTCGTCCATTAGATGCACTCCGCCCATGTCAGCAATCCCATCCCTTACCGCTATCATTCCTCCTGTACTGCCGGTATTTATCATTCTCACACTAAAGGGCAAAAGGCGCATCAGTGCCTCAAAACCCAGGCAATGGCTGCCTATGAAAAGTACGTCAGGGGATTTTACATCCCCCATCAGGGTGACCATTACTTCATCACCTGCATCAAGCATCTCTACCCGGGGGTCTATCTCAATGAAACCATCTGCATCTGCCAGTGTTGTTATGGCGCCTGATCCCTTATCTACCGGATATGCCTGGCCTCTTACAAGACCCACTGTTAGTAACTGCCGCCGCCCTGGTGAATGATAATCCACAGCCATTTGTGCCCTTACCGTGGACCTTGAACTGGATAACCCCAGGGTATACCTGATAAGAGGTGCAGTGAATTCATTGAAAATTGTGAGTGCGGATGTGGGATAACCTGGCAGCCCGAATACTGGTGTGTCATCGACTATGCCGACTATTACAGGTTTTCCTGGCTTGATATCGATACCATGGATCAGTTCCTTACCGCGCTCACCGATGATACGGTACATCATATCACCTGCACCTGCCGAAGTGCTGCCCGATGTTATTACGAGCTGGCATTCATCCACGGCACGGCCCAGTATCTCTTCCATATAGGGACGGTTGTCCCTGACAATACCATAATACTTGACCTTGGCACCACATTCCCTGGCTGCTGCACCAATTGAATATGAATTGATATCATATACCATGCCCGGCCCCAGTTTGCTGCCTGGCGGGACAAGTTCCGAGCCTGTTGATATTATTCCTACGACCAGGTTCCTGGCCTTTATATGCTGCACCCCTACAGCAGACAGCACGCCGATCTCCCTTGGTGTCAACCTGGTACCTGCCTGCAGCACCCTTTCTCCCACCATGATATCCGAGCCCGCATGGATAACATTCTCATTAACAGAGACCGGGCGCATAATATGGACGCTGCTGCCTTCAGTCCGGGTGTATTCTACCATCGTAACCGCATCGGCACCGGCAGGCATCATGGCACCGGTGGATATCTCCACTGCCGTACCTTTGCCTACGATAACATCAGGAACAGAACCTGTATCGACACTGCCGGCAAGTTCCAGTGTTACCGGCTTGTCCTCTCTTGCCAGATATGTATCTTTTGCACGTACGGCATATCCATCCATAGAGGCACGGTCAAAACCCGGGACATCCACCTCTGCAGTAATATCCTCAGCCAGCACTTTACCAAGGGCTTCTTCCAATCCCAGTTCCAGTATCCCGGGCTCAAGGTGTATCTGGCTGATCACCTGCCTGGCATGCTGTGATGATATCAGTTCCCTGAACTCTTTTCTTTCCATCTTAAAACCTGAAGTAGTTACAGCATCAGAAAAGATAAGTTTGGTGATATGATCGGATGATGATTTATTCCCACAAAATAACTAACGATTACGTTCACATCCGGCAATATCCTTGAATACCCGTAAAACTCAAAGCTATCCGGAAATACAGGAGATTGTCCGGAATGAATATGTTCCGGTAAAGTTACAGCAGATCAACAAGAACTATGACTAATGGCGCTTGCCGGACATGAGTCCACGCACAAGCAGCATTCAGTGCATTCTTCGATATTGGGCGCCGTGGCTTTGTCGTCAACCAGTTCAAATACTTCTACCGGACATACGTCCACACATTCGCCAGCACCTACACATTTGTCATTATCTATCTCGAGCGTAATACCATTAGCTTCATACTTTTTTACAACCATTCTTAACCTCCATTAATGTACTGATAAATCCCATTTAAAGGATTTTCTCCTATTAAAACAATATTCAACTACTTCTTAATATGTTTTTCTTGCTGGTGAATGTGTGGATACAATGATAGTGCTTTGATGCACCTTGCCGGACATAGTGATGGTGTCCCCACAACTCCTATTGTTATTTCTGCTTTCTAAGAGCCCTCATTGTTTCCTTGTGAAGGGAAGCGATAAGATCACCCATCATGGCAAAGATGAACATCTGTATCCCGCTTATTATGATAAGTGTGGTCAACATCGCCAGTAAAATATGTGTGGTCCCGGCCATCCACTCGTTCACAACGTATGCACCGATGACCAATCCGACAAGGACGGTCACACCTCCTATCACACTGAAATAAAATAATGGATTATTCATTTTTGCCATTTTAAATATCGTCCTCCCTATCCTGAACCCGTCAGTTAAAGGATTCAGCTTGGTGGCCGCCCCTCCGGGCCTGGAAAGGTAAGTAATGGGTACCACCTTGATATCCACCTCTTGCCTGACACATTCCACTGTGATCTCGGTCTCTATCTCAAACCCGGTCTGGTTCAGTACCATATTTGAGATTGTCTCCCTTGTGAACCCCCTGTATCCGGATAATATATCACTGAGCCATTCCCCGTAAGCGAATCCGAAGAGTTTGTTGAGTATCCTGTTCCCTATCTTGTTCAATCTGGTGAAGGCACCCTTACCAGGGTTTGCAAACCTGTCACCGATAACATGTCCTGCCCCTTCTGCAAGTGCATCCATGATGAGGTTAACCTCACCAGGCAGGTATGTACCATCTCCGTCTATCATGATCACATACGGGCTGTCGATAATGTCAAAAGCCTGCATAACAGCCTGTCCTTTCCCCTTACCTGTCTGCATTACGACATTGGCACCCTTCTCCCTGGCAATATCTGCCGTGCCGTCCTTGCTGTTGCCATCCAGTACCAGGATATTGGAAAATCCCAGTGACATGAATTCGTCGACCAGACTGCCTATGGTATGGGATTCATTCATTGTAGGGATGAAGATGCAAACCTCATCTGGTAGGATGCTCTGTACCTCATCCGGCTGAATACTCTTCATATCTGTCGTTCGCTTCATTATTTTCCAACTACCCGCCACTACATCAATATTTATCAATATTAAATGTATTCAATCTTTTGATAATAATACCGCGGCTGCTATCACCAATAGCACGTAAACGGTTCCAGGAGAGGGTATATCAGTGGGAACCGGGATTGTGGATTCGTTCTCCTCCGGCTCTTCTGACAGGTTGTTTTGCTGTGGCAAAACAATATCTATAATGTAAGTTATTTCTGCTCCCTCAGCATCGGCACCTTCATCAGTTGCACTTACATTGTCAGTCATACCTTCATCAGTTGCACTTACATTGTCAGTCGCACCTTCAACAGTTACACTTACATTGTCAGTTGCACCTTCACTCTCAGTCGCATCAATACTCTCATTTATTGTACCGAACCTACCAGAAAGATTGGATGTCCTGATGCTCACATTATCAATACCTTTGGTTGATATGATCTGCGTGCCTTCAGGGAAATTGACTGACAGCAGCGACCCCGGTTCTCCCAGGAACCATATGGTACTGCCATTTTCCAGCAGTCCTCCCGGGAATGAGTATGTTACCCTGTAGATGTTTGTCAATTCTGTCATGCCCTTGACCGGACCCAGTGCATTATTGGAAAGTGAAGCATCGATATCCAGTACCTCAATACCAAGTGATGAATTGTCTATCCTGACATCCATCTCACATTCAATGGCATCCCTGAACCTTTCCCTCATCCACTTGTCTGCCTTCATCAGTTCCCATGTACTGACAAAGTGATCCTTATTCCCTTGCCTGTTATCGATATCGTACTTGAATACATAGGAATCCAGATCAGACAGCTTTTCGGTGTACTGCCATTCCATGCCGTCCGGATGAATAGTGATCTGGTTGCTCCAGTTATTTTCGGCGCTGGCACTTCCGGTAACCAGGGCTGCAAATATTGTTATTCCAAATAGTCCTGCAATTATTCTAAGACGTACCATGATCACCTGGTTATTACCGTACAGCCGTCCTCTTCGACTATTAAAGTATGTTCCGCCTGGGAGACCAGTTTCCCAGTTTCCTCTTTCAGTACCGGATAAGAGGAAATGTTCCCGTTCTTTTCAAGCTGCAGCATTGCAAAGTCCAGGTGCTTTGAATTAAGCCACCGCTTTGCGAAGGGTAATGTCCTGAACTGTTCGATCTCCTTCAGGATGGCCCTGGCAGCGGGGGCCCGGATGGGCTTGTTGCCAACCTTACTATATATCTCAGCACTTGCCCCATCACTCACATATCCCTTGCCGTCGGTGGCAAAGGGTTCTATGGCTATTATCTGTCCCACTTCAAGGACAACACCGGAATCAACAGGGATATTGGGTATGCTAGGCGGCACATGCTGCATATACTGGGCCAGACCGTGCCCTGTCAGGTTAGCTATAGGTTTATACCCATAACCTGTAATGGTATCATTGATGATCACTCCCAGTTCTGCTGTGTTAATTCCTGCATGTACGGCCTGGATGGCAGCTTCAAGGGCTGCTTCGGCTGCATCTACCAGTTCAGGGTGCCCTGATAAGTCCACTGTGATGGCTGTATCGGCAATATATCCGTCGATATGCACCCCGATATCCAGTTTGACCATATCCTCGCCGAACACATCAGTATCTTCCTTTTTGGGTGTGGCATGGGCAGCCTCCTCGTTGCAGGATATGTTTATTGGAAATGCCGGCTCACCCCCTTCTTTACGGATCATGTTCTCGCCGAAGTTTGCCACATCAAGCAGGGATGCACCCACCTGAACCTGTTTTGCAGTCTCTTTCCTGACCCGGGAAAGTATTTTACCGGCAGTTGTGTATTTCGTGACAATTTCCTTGATTTCCTTGATCAACTCGTTTTCATCCATTACTAACACCATCCGTGATTATTCATAACTGTAGATTCTTATCAAATATAGTTAAATTCTTGCATCCGCCATCAGTGACCACTACCATATCCTCCACCCGTACGCCTCCCACGTCCTTATAATAGAGTCCCGGTTCCACTGTCACCACATTCCCCGCCTCCAGTTCAACATCCTGCAAACCCAGGCCCGGTTTCTCGTGTATTTCAAGACCCACACCGTGACCTGTGGAATGCATAAAACCTTCATCATCCCCAACCTTAAAACCGGCCTCGTCCAGTGTATCGCATACCGCCTGGTGCACATCACTGCCATTTACCCCGGGTCTGATAAGCCCGAATGCGGTCTCCTGTGCTTCCACTACTGCGATATGCATTTCTGTGATCCTGGGGTCTGGCTCACCCTTGACAACGGTCCGGCTCATGTCGCAATAATACCGGCTCACCATATGGCGGGGGAACACATCCAGCACGATAGGCTGGTGGGGCTTCAGTACACCGTTTCCCTGCCAATGAGGGTCAGCAGAACCGGGTCCGCATGCCACAATAGTGTCATCAGCCTCGCAGCTGTGATCCAACAATGTGTGGTGTATGACTGCCCTGACTGCTTCGGCAGTGAGGGGGATGCCGTTATGGATCAATTCATCATCATGGACCTGGGCACTGCTAATAACTTCAATAGCCTGCGCCACAGCTTGTTCGCATGTGCGCTGGATTGCTGTGATGGCCTGTATCTCTGATTTTGTCTTATTTTCCCTCAACCTTGCGATAGGGCTCTTGACACTTGTGATCTTGAAACCCTCAGCCTTCAGGCATTCAGCAAAGAACAGTGGAAAGTCCCTGGGCACTGCAATGGTGCTGCACCCTTCTTTTTCCAGCAGCCTGGCCAGCACTTTGCAGTATACTACGCCGCTGTCATTGTGCCATTTCAATTCATCCATGAGTCCGTAATCGGACGAGGACCTGACATCGTTTATCCCTGATTCCTTCTCTGCCCGGCCTTTTTCCATACTTGATACCAGCAGGATATCCCCTCCGGCATGCAGGAATGTGAAAGCATCAGGTGCAAGGAACCTGGTGGCATAGTACATATCCGGGCTGCGGTGGCTGTCGGCATGCAGCAGGTAGGCATCGAAACCGTTCTGCTGTAAAAAATCTTCAAGTTCCATGATATCCCTCCATATTGTTCTTTAATCCCCTGGCAGCCAGCACGCCAGTGGCTGCTGCATTGATAATATCCCTGGACAGTCCTGCCCCGTCCCCGGCAACATACAGCCCTTTGATATTTGTCATCATGTTACTGTCCACAGTCAGGTGCATGGAATAGAACTTGATCTCTGGTGCGTACAGTAACGTGGAATCCGAGGCTACGCCGGGTATGATCTGGTTCAGTACTTCCAGCCCCTCGATAATATCCATCACGATACGGTGGGGCATTGCCATACTGATATCCCCTGGTGTTACGTCCTTTAATGTATTATCAACTGGATTGCGGTGAATGCGCTCCACTGTGGAGCGCCGGCCCCGCCGCAGGTCACCCATACGCTGTAAGACAGGTCTGCCCCCGCCAATGGTAGTTGCCAGTTTGGCGACCGAGCGGCCGTACATGGTAGTGTTTTCCATGGGGTGGGTGAGCTCTATCCTTACCAGGAATGCAAAGTTGGTATTGTCAGAGCTGGCATCCTTCATGGAGTGTCCGTTGGTGGCGATGAACCCCTCGTATTCTTCCCTGACTACAAACCCGTGGTGGTTGGTGCAGAATGTCCTGATAAAGTCGTCGTATTTCCTTGTGCGAATATGGAATTTTGGGTCACGGTTGATCCTGGTGACCGGGTCCATGATTATGGCAGGCACTTCCACCCTGACCCCGATATCAATACCTGCATAACTGGCATTGATCGCATGTTGCTTCACCATCTTGTCCACCCAGGAAGCCCCGATACGACCAGGGGCCAGGATGACGGCTTTTCCTTGAACACGGCTGGTGTCCTTGAGCACTACGCCGGTACACCTCCCTTCTTTGACCACGAGGTCGGTGACATTTGTTTCCAGCATGAAAGTTATCCCGGAACTGGCAAGGTAGGTCTTGAACTTCTCTATCAGCCGGGGCGCCCGGTCCGATCCGATATGGCGCTGTGGGATGTCAATGAAACTGGCACCAGCTGAAGCTGCCCTGCGTTTCAGGGTCTCGACCTCGGTGCCCGATGGCCTGTTCAGTTCATCAGGAGCACCGTATTGCAGGAATATCCTGTCCACATAATCTACCAGTTCCCAGGCGGCGTCGGGTTCACTGGTGTACTGGCCCAGGTCGCCGCCGATATCAGGGCGCAGGTTCAGGGTGCCGTCGCTGAAGGTTCCGGCACCGCCCACACCACACATGATGTCGCAGGGTTCGCAGTGTGTGCAACGGCTGGCCAGTCCCATCCTGCACTTGCGCTGGGAAATATCACGTCCCTGCTCGATAATAAGTACGGAAAACCCACTTCCCACCAGTTCGTGTGCTGCGAACATGCCGGCGGGTCCGGCTCCTACTATAATTATATCATAGGTTTTATCAGACGATCTATCAGACATTTTATCATTCGTCGTATCATGCGTCTTATTCAAGACAGTACCTCTTCAAGTTTATCGTACTTCACTGCCTTTTTGATCTCCCTGGCTATCCTGCGGCCTGTGGAGAAGTCGGGACCTATCAGGTCTGAGTAGGGTGAACCTGACACATACAGGTTGGTGCCTGCAACGATGCGCGCCGATATCTCGAAGATACGGAATTCCAGTTCATCTGTGCACACGGTCTCAAGGCAGAACGGGCCTATCATACCTCCGAACAGGTCAAGGGAACTCTCCACTACCTGTTCGCCCAGTTCAAATATCTTGGGCAGCAGGGACTCGCGCGCCACTAAGGGTATGTTGCCTGTTACCACAAAGGAGGGATACACACCTGCATCCTCCAGTTCACGGGGCGAGCCCAGCCTGAATATCTCATCGGCATTGGATTCCACACGCCTATCCATGCTCATTAGCTCAAGGGTGCCTTTGCTCAGTGTATATCCTTCGGTCGGTAAGGGTGAGTAGAAGTAATGCAGGTAGTAGCGGGTGCCCACTATGAATTCCTGGATGGTGTATGGCTGGGACTCGTCCAGTCTCGCATAGAACTCTGACTTGTTCTTTGCTACAAAGAAGCCACGTCCGCCTTTGGCACCGTGGTACTTGACCATGACAGGGGATTTAATATCCTTTGGGTCCTCTATCTTTTTGGGCATTGATATGCCTGCGCCTTCCAGCCAGTGGCGTTCTTTGTCCCGGTCCGATTCCCATTCCAGTACGTGCCGGTTACCGAATGTGGGCAGTTCCAGGTCCATGAATTTCTCGTGCCCCAGGTATTCCACGAATGAGCCGGTAGGGATTACTATTACGTTTATCTCTGCCAGTTCCGGGGCTTTGTCCAGGATATCGGCATAGCTGTCCACGATTATGAATTCATCGGGTTTTGCAAGGGGAAAAGCGTCATAGAATTTAGGGGGTTCACCGATGGAGATGCCGATGGTCTTTAAGCCTTCCTTGCGTGCGCCGTCGAATAATTGAAGGCTGGTGTGACTTGTGACTGTGGCAATGGTTAGGTTGTCCCGGTCGTATCCTGAGAGGATTTTCGAGATGGTGGGACTCATGATTGAGTTATTTGTTTGTGCCATTAAACATAATTGTTTAAGGAAGTATTTAAGGATGGGGGATATGGATTTGGAGATTCAGCCGGGCTCACCCTATAATCCCCCTCCTGAGCAGCATATATACCAGCCGCAGCTTATTTTATACAAAAAGAAATTCAAATATTTCATGGTTAGTTTCACATGACATTAAAAAAGTATATATTGTATGATTGTAATTTATCTTTTAGGTGTATACTATGAATCGAATTTTTATCGGTCTTATGATCTTATCAGTAATTTTAATCTCAGGTTGCACATCA